>OGQI01000730.1_pt1 | contig 24960 bp, 20 predicted proteins | sample 1553171 | NCBI WGS metagenome assembly OGQI01 (sample SAMEA2579988, study PRJEB22360) | human gut metagenome | biome: human gut; feature: human-associated habitat; material: faeces | place: Denmark | collected 2008/2010
TAAACCCGGAGCACTTTTTCCACAGGGGAAAAGATATTGCAGTGCTGCAAGGCCTGCAGTTCATCTTATATAGAAAGAAGAAAGAAAAAAAGAAAATTTTTCAAGAGGAGAAAAAAGTTATGAAGAAAAAAATCATCGCAGCTTTTCTTACCGCAGCAATGACCATCGGTTCACTCTCCGGAGTGACTGTATTCGCCGCAGATGCTTCCACAGATGAAAACGTGGAGATGGCAGATGCTTCCGACGTAGACGGAACAACCATTACTTTCTGGCATTCCATGGGTGGTGTCAATGGTGAGGCGATCGATACACTGGTAAAAAAATTCAACGATGAGAATGAATACGGAATTACGGTAGATGCTCAGTATCAGGGGGAATATGATGATTCCCTGAACAAGCTGAAAAGTGCACAGATCGGAAACATGGGTGCGGATCTTGTACAGGTATATGAGATCGGAACAAGATTCATGATCGATTCCGGATGGATCGTGCCTATGCAGCAGATGATCGACGCAGATAGCTACGATGTATCTGAGATCGAGCCGAACCTGGCTGCATACTACACCATCGACAATGAGCTGTACTCCATGCCGTTCAACTCTTCCACACCGATCATGTATTACAACAAGGACATGTTTGATAAAGCAGGCATCACAGAAATTCCGGACAGCCTGGAGGGCATCGGTGAGATCGGACAGGATCTTCTGGACAAAGGCGGCGCAGGCGAGGTAATGTCTCTTGGAATCTACGGATGGTTCTTTGAGCAGTTTATCGGAAAACAGGGCCTTGAGTATGCAGACAACGGAAACGGACGTAAAGATGCTGCAACAGCTGTAGCATTCGATGAGAACGGCGCTGCAAAGAACATCCTCACAGCATGGAAAGACCTTAACGACAAAGGTTTCGCTCCGATCGTAGGAAAAGGCGGCGATGCAGGACTTGCTGATTTCTCCGCAGGAAAAGCAGCCATCACACTTGGTTCCACAGCTTCCCTGAAACAGATCCTTCAGGATGTAAACGGAAAATTTGAGGTTGGTACCGCATACTTCCCGAAGATCAAATCCAGTGACGAGGGCGGTGTTTCCATCGGTGGTGCATCTCTTTGGGCACTGAACAACAATGATCCGAAAAAGCTTCGTGCAACATGGGAGTTCGTAAAATTCCTGATCTCTCCGGAGTCTCAGGCTTACTGGAACGCACAGACCGGATATTTCCCTGTAACTGTAAAGGCTCAGGAAGAGCAGGTATTTAAGGCTAATGTTGCAAAATATCCGCAGTTCCAGACAGCGATCGACCAGCTCCATGATTCTTCTGCCGACTATGTAGGCACTCTGTTAAGTGTATTCCCGGAGGCAAGAGCTACCGTGGAATCCGAGATTGAGAGCATGCTCAACGGAAAAGAGGATGTGGATACAGCTGTGAAAAACATGGCAGATTCCATCAACAAATCCATCGAAGAGTATAACCTGGTGAATGAATAATTCGAAAAGGCGTGGAAACTGAAAAAGAAAAATAAATATATACAGCCAAAAATCCCCGGGTAAGCTCCTGGGGATTTTTGCTATAGTCACGGAAAAAAACATCCTGACAGGAAAATATCAGGAGAAAAATCAGAGGAATCTCTGGACGTAAGAGTATATATTGGCTATAATGATGAAGTTAATATCTACTCCTCAGGAAGGAAGAAAAATCTGTGAATAGAAGTAAAAGAGAAGATTATAAGAGATTTGTGGTATTTTGTCTGGCAAGTCTGATCGTAATCGCACAGGCAGCGATCTTTGCTTATGTATGGTATGATTTTTACAGTGACCTGATCCTGAAGCCATTCTGGAGAAAAGGTAACTGGGTAATGATCCTGATCTATGCGCTGATCTATCTGATGTTTGCCAAGCTTTACGGAGGTCTGAAGGTAGGCTATCTGAAGCGTATCGATGTATTTTATTCATTGACGCTGGCAACGATCTGTACCAATGTTGTGACGTATTTTCAGATCACACTGATCAACAGATGGTTTATGTCGGCCAGACCGGTGATCGAAATGACCGGAGTCCAGCTTGTTGTGACGGTACTGTGGATCTGGGGCTCCAGGTATATTTACTCCAGACTGTACGGAGCCAGAAGGCTGCTGGTGATCTACGGAGACCGTGATCCCGGTGATGTGATCCACAAGATGAACACCCGAAAGGATAAATACGATATCAGCGGTAAGGTTCATATCCGTGAGGGCGAAGAGAAGATCCATGCCATGATGGAAGATTATGAAGGCGTGATCATCTGGGATCTTCCGTCCCAGATCCGAAACAGGTATCTGAAATACTGTTTTTCTCATTCCATCCGTTGCTATATGAGCCCGAAGATTTCCGATATCATCCTGCTTGGAACAGACAGGATCCATCTGTTTGATACGCCGCTTCTGATGTGCAGGAATCAGGGACTTTCCATGGAGCAGCGTGCAGCCAAGAGCAGGCATTGGACTTTTCTTATAAGGAAGAGCTTGTGATGGCTTCTCTTGCAGATTATGTGGAACAGGTCCGTACCTGGGTGGAGGAAGTACCGGTCGCAGAAAAGCCGGATCCTGTTCTGCAGGAAGAAATCGTAGATAAGATCACCAGAAGTATCCGTCAGACGGCTGCTACCGGAAGCCACTTCAGCAAGATGCTTTCTCCGGAGGAGGAAGAGATCATGCGGGAGATCATACGGGAATTTATGGAATAAACACAGAGAAATCTGGAGGTACAAATGAACAAAAGAAGAATTATCTGGATAGAGCTGCTTCGTATTTTTGCGTGCATTGGTGTTATCGGTATTCATGCGGCTTCGCAGCATTTTCGTGATGTGCCGGTAAATACATCTGTATGGGCAGTAACTAATTTTTACCATGGAATCAACCGCTTTGCAGTTGCGTGTTTTGTGATGATCAGCGGTTGTCTGTATCTTGACCGTAAACGGACATGGAATCTTAAGAAGCTCTGGATGCACAATATTCTGCCGATTGCGGTAGCATATGTATTCTGGCAGGTGTTCTATGCGCTTTACCGCGGTCTGGTAAATGAAGGCCTGAAATTCGGCTCCGCATATTTTTTGAAAAGATTTCTGGTTATGATATCAGATTCCTATTTTCATCTGTGGTATCTGCCGATGCTGATCGGACTTCTTATCATTACGCCGATGCTGTGGGAGATTGTCAACAGTAAGAACGGGAAACAATGGGAAGAGTATATGATTCTCCTGTACCTGCTGTTTAAGCTTTTGCCATATACGGTCAAAGCTTTTCCGATACCATGCAGAGAACATGTGATGAACCTTTTGAATACCGTGCAGCCGCAGATGGTTACCGGATTTGTCGGATATTATATCACAGGACACTATCTGTATCAGTATGGAGTATCCAAAAAGCTCGAAAAACTGATCTACATACTGGGAATCCTCTCAATAGGTGCTGCCATCCTGCTCTGTTATATCAGGGCACAGCAGACAGGAACGGATATACAGAAATTTTATGAGAATTATACTATTGCGGCATTCCTGTGGGGCATTTCTGTATTTTTATTTTTCAAAAATCATGTTTCAAAGATCAAATGGAATGAAAAGCAGGAAAAAAGGATCTGTTTTGTCGGAAGCTGCACATTCGGAATCTTTCTTATCCATGTGCTGGTGAGATCACTTCTCCATAAAGCAGGTATTGACAGTATGATGATCAGTAATACATTTATAGCAATACCGATCGTGATCGCACTGATCTTTATGCTGAGCTTTGGGGCGGTAGTGATCATAAAGAAAATTCCGGTATTGAAGAAGTGGATCGTATGATCAGTCTTCTTCAATTACCTGGATCTCGAGATAATCAAAAGAAATATGTTCTATAAAACTGTCCTGGTTAAACCTGGTTCTGGAATGACGCTTAAAATCAGCAATATTGTTGTCAAGCCAGAGCGGGTTTTCCAGGTCGAATTCATAGCAGATCTCCTGCAATGCACGAAAAATCTTGTGAGTTCTGGTATCTTCGGAATCATCATCTATTACAATATCTTTTATTAAGTGGTTACTTTCCCATATTTTTCCCCATAAACGAAACATAGCTGCCTCCTGTCAGAAATATTTTCTAAATCAGTATAGCCATTCTTTGCAGATAAGTAAAGAAATATGTAAAGAAAATTCATTGCAGATTTTAGCGAGATAAAGTATAATGATTATTGTGAGCGGAGTGAACAGTAAGCTTAATGGAAATACATTTTGCATCGTCACAAAATACAGGATGCATATTTTTTATGAATGGAGGAGTTGTTAATGAAGTTATACGACAGTGGCGTTTATCTGGTAAACGGTCATGACATCGTTGAAGAAGGCAGTATGAATCAGCCGGTATCCAGAGAAGAAGCGGCCAGAAATACAATGGCATACGGAATTCTTGAAGCACACAATACTTCCGGAAATATGGAAAAGCTCCAGATTAAATTTGATAAGCTGACATCTCACGATATCACTTTTGTTGGTATTATTCAGACAGCACGTGCATCAGGACTTGAGAAATTCCCGGTTCCTTATGTACTGACAAACTGTCATAACTCTCTTTGTGCAGTTGGTGGTACGATCAATGAAGACGACCATATGTTTGGCCTGACCTGTGCGAAGAAATATGGCGGAGTTTATGTACCTCCTCATCAGGCTGTTATCCACCAGTTTGCACGCGAAATGCTGGCAGGCGGCGGCAAGATGATCCTTGGATCCGACAGCCATACCCGCTATGGAGCACTTGGAACGATGGCTATGGGTGAAGGCGGACCGGAACTTGTAAAGCAGCTCCTGAATAAGACATATGATATTAAGATGCCAGGTGTGATTGGAATTTATCTGGACGGAGAGCCGGTCAAAGGCGTCGGACCACAGGACGTGGCACTTGCAATTATCGGCGCAACATTTGCAAATGGTTATGTAAACAATAAAGTTATGGAATTTGTCGGACCAGGTGTGGAGAAGTTAAGTGCTGATTTCCGTATCGGAATCGATGTTATGACAACGGAGACAACATGTCTGTCTTCTATCTGGAAAACAGATGATAAGATTAAGGAGTTCTATGAGATCCACGGCAGAAGTGAAGATTACAAAGAACTGAATCCTGGTGCAGTTACATATTATGATGGTATGGTCTATGTGAACTTAAGCGAGATACGTCCGATGATCGCAATGCCGTTCCATCCGTCAAATGTATATACAATCGACGACGTACGTAAGAATCTGAAAGACGTGCTTCACGATGTAGAGCAGAAAGCACTGGTGAGCCTGGATGGTGCTGTGGATTATTCACTTCAGGATAAAGTGATTGATGGAAAACTTTATGTGGATCAGGGAATCATCGCAGGATGTGCCGGTGGTGGATTTGAAAATATCTGCGCAGCAGCAGACATCATAAAAGGTCATTACATTGGCTCAGATGAATTTACATTTAGTGTATATCCGGCAAGTACACCAATCTATATGGAACTTGTGAAAAACGGTGCAGTTGCGGATCTTATGGAAGCAGGAACAATTGTAAAAACAGCATTCTGCGGACCATGCTTTGGAGCTGGAGATACACCGGCAAATAACGCATTTTCTATTCGCCACTCTACAAGAAACTTCCCGAACCGTGAAGGTTCCAAGCTTCAGAGTGGACAGATTGCATCCGTTGCACTTATGGATGCCCGTTCAATTGCAGCAACGGCAGCAAATAAAGGCTTCCTGACACCTGCAACAGATATGGACGTAGAATACAAGGGACAGAAATACCACTTTGACCAGAAGATTTATGCAAATCGTGTATTTGACAGTCATGGTGTGGCTGATCCGGATACAAAGATCAAGTTCGGACCGAATATCAAAGACTGGCCGGCAATGTCAGCACTTCCGGAGAATCTGGTATTGAAAGTTGTATCAGAGATTCATGATCCGGTTACAACAACAGATGAGCTGATTCCATCTGGAGAAACATCTTCTTACAGATCCAATCCACTTGGACTGGCAGAGTTTGCACTTTCCAGAAAAGATCCTGCATATGTAGGACGTGCAAAGGAAGTACAGAAAGCACAGAAAGCAATCGAAGCAGGCGAATGTCCGTTAGAGGTATTGGAAGAATTAAAACCGGTTATGGCAAAGATCCAGGAGAAATATCCGGAAGCGGGAAAAGGAAATATCGGAGTCGGAAGTACGATCTTTGCAGTAAAACCAGGTGACGGTTCAGCAAGAGAGCAGGCAGCTTCCTGTCAGAAGGTGCTCGGTGGCTGGGCGAATATTGCAAATGAATATGCGACAAAAAGATATCGCTCCAATCTGATCAACTGGGGAATGCTTCCATTTATCACAAAAGAAGACGACAAGAAATTAAGCTTCAAAAATGGCGATTATATCTTTGTACCGGAAATCAGAAAAGCAGTGGAAAACAAAGATGCAGAGATCAAAGCTTATGTAGTCGGAGATACATTGAAAGAAGTCACATTTACACTTGGAGATATGACAGACGCAGAAAGAGAGATTATTCTCAAAGGTTGTCTGATTAATTATTATAAGGGCTAAATAATCCGATAGGTAAAATTCACGTTCTATGTTCCGTTGCACTGGGAATTACGCTGAATTTTATCTTGCGCAGTATTTTCGGCGGTAATATAATTGAATAAACGAATGTAAATAAAAGGCGGCACTTATGAAAAAAAGTGACGCCTTTTTGTAACACTTGGGATATTTTGGGACTCTTATATGTAGAAGAAGTAATAATACTTTTTACACTGGGTATTGGGAACGGCAGTTGGATAAGTCAATGGAGGAGTGTGGAGAACTTCTTGAAAAAAACAAATTGAGGAGGAAAAAGAATGAAATGTGATGTAAAAGCATTTTCAAAGCTATATGAGCAGGTCTATCAAGACCTCTATCGCTACGCGCTTTGTCTGATGCGTGATCCGCATGAGGCAGAAGACGCGGTGAGTGCGGCAGTGTTATCTGCTTATGAACATATACATAAACTTCGAAAAGAAGAAGCTTTCAAGAGCTGGATTTTTACAATTTTGTCAAATACATGTAAGAAAAGATTGAAACAGGTGGCGAAAGAAGGAATACAGCAGACAGAAGATTTTTTCCCGGAAGGACAGGTGGAAGGAATTCATGAAGAAGATGTGGGACTTGCGATGGATGTGAGAAATGCATTTTTTATTCTTTCAGAAGAAGAGCAAATGATAGTCGGGCTATCAGTGTTTGGCGGTTATAACAGCACAGAAATCGGGAAGATCCTAAGCCTGAAGCCGGGAACTGTCCGGGTAAAACGAAGCCGGGCGCTGGAGAAGATGCAGTGTGTGTTGGATGGGAGGACATTTTATGAATAAGAATGAGCAGGACATGATTCGGAAAATAAAGGAAAAGTCAGAACAGGTTCCGGTGCCGAAAGCGCTTGAACCGAGACAGATTGAAGCAAAGCTTGCAGGAAAGAAGAAAAAAGTGTGGACTCCGGCGAGAATCGGTGGGCTGGCAGCCGCATGCCTGGTGCTGATCGTAGGAGTGATGGTATACCAAAATTATTTTAAAATGGAAGACTCGGCTCGAGATGATAAGAGAGCATGCAGTGATGTGACAATCAGTGACAGTACGAAAGTAGAAAGTGCGGCGGAATATAAGGATGTCTATGCATATTTGGAAAAATATAAGAAAGATCAGGAAAGAGACAGTGCATACACTTCAAGCTGGGCAAGATCATTGAATGATATAAGAGTCGATGAATCAGCTGACAGTAAGGCAAGTGGAGATGCAGCACAGAATATTGAAGAAAGCAGTACTGCAGCAGCGGACACCGGAGTGGCAAGCGGTTCTTATTCTGAGACAAATGTACGTCAGGAAGGTGTGGACGAGGGGGATACAGCTAAAACAGATGGAACATACCTTTACGTGTTAAAAGATAAGAGCGATCAGATTGCCATTATAGATACCCGCGATAATCGGATGAAGCAAACGGCTACTATAACAGTGGAAGATGTTTCTGAAATCCAGGAAATGTATCTGGACATTGAAAGAAATCAATTAATTGCAGTGTGTGACGGTTATGTGGGCGGCAAATGGAATGATGATGATTATGGATATGGTCAGAGGGCTAATACGACCGCAGTAACTTATGACATTTCAGACCGGGAAAATCCAAAAGAAGTTGGCAGAGTCAGTCAGAGTGGATATTACAATTCTTCAAGAATTGCAGATGGATACTTATACTTATTCAGTGATTATTATGTAACACTTGATGGTATAACGGCGAAGAATCCGAAGTCCTATATACCACTTGTAAACGATAATCTGATTAAAGAAACAGATATCTGTCTTCCGTCCATTTCAAAGGCAGATATGTATTCGATCATCACATCAGTTTCTCTGGAAAATCCAAATGAGACAGCGCACAGTAAGGCACTTTTGGCAGACGGTGGCAATTTATATGTGAGCAACGATAATATTTATTTTTATGAAAATGTGTGGCAATATTCCGGAAAAGATGTGACGACAATCCGAAAAGTTTCTTATGAAAGTGGGAAATTGACGGCTGGGGCACAGTGCAAAATAGACGGCTATATTAATGATTCATTTTCTATTGATGAATATGATGGATATCTGAGAGTTGTAGTGACCGATGGCGACACGAACAGTGTTTATGTTTTGAATCAAGAACTGAAAGAAACCGGCTCCATCAAAGGTCTGGCAGAAGATGAGAGGGTGTACTCCGCAAGATTTATGGGAAAGGCAGGATACTTTGTAACATTTAAAGAGACGGATCCGTTATTTTCCGTTGATCTGTCGGATCCGAAAAATCCAAAGATCATAGGAGCGTTGAAGATACCTGGATTTTCAGATTATCTGCATCCGTATGGGAAAAATAAGCTTCTGGGTATTGGGATGAATGTTGATGAAAAGACTATGTCAACAGATGGCGTGAAATTGACGATGTTCGATATTTCCGATCCGGAAAATGTGAAAGAGGAGCAGACTTATGTCATTGAAAATGTGTACTATACAGATGTTTCTTATGATTATAAGGCAGCTTTAGTAGATGCAGAGAAAAATCTGATTGGTTTTGCTGCAGACAGCGAAGGCGGCCGGGAGTACTATACATTTTCTTACGACGAAAAACAAGGATTTACATGTACGATGCATGAGGAAATCAATGGAAATAGTATGAGGATCACAAGAGGTATTTATATAGAAGATACGCTTTATGTTATCCAGGGAAATATTATAGAAGCGTATAGTCTGAAAGATTTCAAAAAAGTGGACGATATCATTTTGTAACATTTTTGTAACAAAATCTCGTATGTTTTTGACAATAAGACTGGTGTATGATAAACTTGTATCTGTAGAATTGTCAAAAAATTTGAGGTGAGAATATTGGATAAATATGAATATCGGGTAAAAACCGAGCAGATGCTCGAACATTACGAAAAGAAACAATTTAGAAAAGCAATGGAAATTGCCGATACAATAGACTGGAGAAGGGTGAAGAGCCCGGCAATGTTAAATACAGTAAGCGAAATCTACGAGAATAACGGGGAGTTTCAGAAGAGCCGTGATACGCTTATGATCGCATTTGACAGAGCACCGTCCAGCAGAAAGGTTGTGTATCGTCTGGCAGTACTTGCCTTGAAACTGAATGATATTAATGAGGCTTCGGACTGTTATGAGGAATTTGTAAAACTGGCACCGAGAGATCCGAATCAATTCATTTTGAAATATCGGATTTTGAAGGCACAAGGGTCCGATCTGTCAGAACAGATTTCGGCACTGGAAGAATTTAAAAAGGCAGAATATATTGAAAAATGGGCGTATGAGCTCGCAAAGCTATATCATGAAGCAGGCATGACCTCAAAGTGCCTGGAAGAATGTGACGATTTGATCTTGTGGTTCAGCGAAGGAAAATATGTATATCAGGCAATGGAATTGAAGATGAAGTACAAACCACTGACACCACTCCAACAGGAAAAGTACGATGAGTATAAAGGTGTACCGAAAAAAGAGCCTAAGAAAGCAGCGGATAAAAAACCTGAGCGAGCTGCGCTTAAGGATGTAAAGAGTATTCCACAGGATACTGTATCACTTCCAAAAGAACAGATTAAAGCAGCGCAGGAAGCAGCAGAAGCTGCGGAGGCAGAACAGCAGGAATCAGGAGCCAATACAACAGAAACTGTGGATGGTCTGGATGCAACGAGAAGAATTCCGACAGCAGAGCTTGGAGAAGCATTGAAGGCAATGGAAGAAAATGCCAAGGCAGACAAAGAAGTTCCGATAGAAGAATCGGTTTTAGAAGAACCAGTTTCAGAAGAGCCAGTTTCAGAAGAGCCGGAAGAAGCTGTTTCAGAAGAACCAGAAGTTGTAGAAATGGAAGCACCAGTCATTGAACCAATCGGAAAGGAAACTCCGGAAGAAGCTCGGAATGTCAGAGAGTTAGAAGGAATTCTTCAGCATGCGGCAGAAGGACCAAAAAAGTCTATTACGACAGTTGTGAAGGGTGCGACACTTCAAGAAGCACTGGCTAATGGTGTGGCTATGGCGAGTGGAATTAATCCGGAAGACCAGAAGAAGATGGAGGAACGAGAAGAAGAACTCCGCATTGAAGGTCAGATGAAGATTGAAGACATCTTGATGGAATGGGAAGCCAAGCAGAAGGTAAATGCTGAGGCGATCGCAAAGCAAAAAGCATCCGATGAAGAACGACTTAGAAAAGAGAGAGAAGCACTGGAAGCCCGCCGTGAGGCAGAAAGACTTGAGGCAGAGAAACGCGAGGTAGAAGAAATAGCAAGACGGAAAGCAGAAGAAAAAGCCCGTCAGGAAGCAGAAGAGAAAGCACGCCGTGAAGCGGAAGAGAAAGCTCGTCGTGAAGCAGAGGAGAAGGCTCGTCGTGAAGCGGAGGAGAAGGCTCGTCGTGAAGCGGAAGAGAAGGCTCGTCTTGAGGCAGAGGAAGCAAGAAGAAAGGCATTGCTTTCTGATGATATCAGACAGCTTGTGGAAGAGCTGGAAGATCGTGTGACAGCACAGGAGAAAGAAGAGGAAAATTTTGATATAGAAGAGGAACTGGAGCTTGCAAAAGCAGAAGGGGAATCTGTTGAAGAAGAAATTGTAGATCAGTTTATTTCAGAAGAAGAGCTGGACGATATTGTGGAAGAACCTGAAGAAGAGATTGTTGAAGCAGTTTCGGAAGAAGAGGAGACGGAGGACGAGGATTCTGAGGATGAAGATGATTTCGAAGAGGAAGAGTTTGAAGACGAAGACTTTGAGGGTGAGGACGAAGAGTTTGAAGCAGAAGATGAAGTCGACGCTGTAGAAGAAATCGAAGAAGTACAAGAAGATGAAGAAATTCCGGAAACAGAAAACCAGGATGCTTCGGAAGACAATTCCGAAGACGAGGATGATTTCGAAGACGAGGAATCCGACGAAGACGAGGATGATTTCGAAGACGAGGAATCCGAAGAAGATGATTTTGAAGAGGAAGATGGATTCGACGAAGACGATTTTGACGAAGATGGTTTTGCAGATGAATTCCCGGAGGAAGATGAGGAAGAAGTAGAGGAATTCGATGCAGAGTGGAATGAATTCCCGGAAGATGAATCCGAGGACGAAGACGAAGACGATTTCGAGGAAGAGGATGATTTCGAGGAAGAGGATGATTTCGAGGAAGAGGATGATTTCGAGGAAGAGGACGACTTCGAGGAAGAGGATGACTTCGAGGAAGAGGACGATTTCGAGGAAGAGGACGACTTCGAGGAAGAGGATGATTTCGAGGAAGAGGACGACTTTGAGGAAGAGGATGACTTTGAGGAAGAAGACGACTTTGAGGAAGACGATGACTTCTATGAAGATGATTATGTAGAAGACGACGATTACGAAGAGGATGACTTTGAGGAAGAGGACGACTTCGAGGAAGACGATTTCGAGGAAGAGGACGACTTCGAGGAAGAGGATGATTTTGAGGAAGATGATTTCGAGGAAGACGACTTTGAAGATGAGCTTCCTGAGATTCCGGATCCGGAAGATCTTGAAGGAGACTTGGAAATTGAAGAGCCATCTGAGGAAGAGATTCAGCGCAGAATTAAGAAGTCAAAAGGAAGCGGAGTTCCATTTGATACCGGATTTGTTGTAACAGGAAGATATGACTTAAGTGCAACCAGTGAGATTGGACTGAAAGCCGGACTGACAGAGGAGCAGAAGAAATTATTCTCTTACTTCGTACCGGTCAGAGGAATGAGTGAACAGATTGTTGCAGTACTTGATAATGACAGACGTGCCCAGAGAGAGGGAACTTCAAGAACCGGTAACTTAATGATCATTGGCCGTAAAGGATCTGGAAAAACAGTACTTGCAGTAGATATTGTAAAAGCAATCCAGAAACAAAGAAATCTGAAACAGGGTAAAGTTGCTATTGTTACAGGTGAATCGCTGAATAAGAAGGAACTTGGCAATATTATCCAGAAGCTTCGCGGTGGAGCGATCATCATCGAAAAGGCTGGTAAGTTGAATTCCAGAACAATCAAGGAACTGAATGCATTGATGTCAAGAAAGACCGGAGAGCTTCTCTTTGTTCTTGAAGATCAGAGAAAACCTCTGGAGAGAATTATGACAGCTAATCCGGATTTCAAAAAGAAATTCACTTCTAAGCTTGAGCTTCCGGTATTCATCAATGATGAGTTAGTAACATTTGGTCAGACTTATGCGAAGGAAAATGGATATAAGCTTGATGAAATGGGAATTCTGGCACTTTACAGCCGAATTGATGTAATGCAGCGTGAAGATCATGCGGTTACAGTTGCGGAAGTAAAAGAAATCATGGATGAAGCAATTAAACATTCACAGAAAGCAAATGTAAAGCATCTTGCAAGACGTGTATTTGGAAAATCTACGGATTCGTCAGATCGCATTATTCTGAAGGAAGAAGATTTTAAAATTTAATGATATAGTGAATGTAAGTGATGAAGCAGGGATACAATTGTAGAAAATTGTATCCCTGTTTTTTGTCTGGAATCGAGTGACATAGATTGAATTTTGTGTTCCGCTAAGGTATACTTAAGATATTGAAATCCGGATGAAATGTGAGGGAAGTTTATGGAGAAAGAATGGAAAGCTTATGAAATCGGAGAATTAGATCAGTACCTTTTCGGACAGGGAAATCACTACGAAATTTATAAGAAGCTGGGTGCACATATGGTGGACGACGAAGGGCAGGAAGGAGTTTATTTTGCTGTCTGGGCACCGAATGCGAAATCAGTGTCTGTAGTGGGGGAATTCAATGACTGGGATCGCACAAGAAACCCTATGACAAGGGCGGAATATATCGGAATTTACACATGCTTTGTACCGGGAGTAAAAGAAGGCATGATGTATAAGTTCTGCATTGAGACGATTACAGGGGAGTATCATATGAAGGCAGATCCGTATGCCAATTATGCAGAACTTCGTCCGGGTACAGCATCAAGAATAACGAATATTGAGAATTTGAAATGGACCGATAGTTCCTGGATGACTGCACGGGAAAAATGGAACCACAAAAAAGAACCAATGTCTGTATATGAGGTTCATATGGGTTCTTGGAAGAGGCACCCAGGCACAGAGGACGAGGGATTCTATACTTATCGTGAGTTTGCAAAAGAAATCACAAAGTATATGAAAGATATGGGATATACGCATGTGGAGATCATGGGAATCGCAGAACACCCATTTGATGGATCATGGGGATATCAGGTGACAGGATATTATGCGCCGACAAGCCGTTATGGAACACCGGAAGATTTTGCGTGGATGATCAATTATCTGCATAGAAATGGAATCGGTGTCATTATGGACTGGGTTCCGGCACATTTTCCAAAGGACGAGCATGGACTTGCCGAGTTTGACGGAACAGCAACTTACGAGTATGCAGATCCAAGAAAAGGGGAGCATCCGGACTGGGGGACGAAGATATTTGATCTTGGCAAGAATGAGGTAAGGAACTTCCTGATTGCCAATGCACTTTTCTGGGTGGAGCACTTCCATATTGATGGACTTCGCGTTGATGCAGTTGCTTCTATGCTGTACCTGGATTATGGAAAGAAAGACGGAGAATGGGTTCCGAACCAGTATGGAGGTAATGAGAACCTGGAGGCAGTAGATTTCTTCAAGCATCTGAACACAGTTGTACTTGGAAGAAATCCGGGTGCACTTATGATCGCGGAAGAGTCTACGGCATGGCCGAAGGTAACCGGAGATGTAGAAGACGGAGGTCTTGGATTTAGCCTTAAGTGGAATATGGGGTGGATGCACGACTTTACGGAATATATGAAGCTGGATCCGTATTTCAGAAAAGACAATCATCATATGATGACATTTGCCATGAGTTATGCGTACAGCGAAGATTACATTCTCGTACTGTCGCATGATGAGGTTGTCCATTTGAAATGTTCCATGATCAATAAGATGCCAGGACTTGGATTTGATAAATATGCGAACTTGAAAGCAGGATATGCATTTATGATGGGACACGCCGGAAAGAAATTGTTGTTCATGGGACAGGATTTTGCACAGCTTCGCGAGTGGTCAGAGGAACATGAACTGGACTGGTATCTGTTGGAGGAGCCGGAGCATCAGGCAATTCAGTCATGGATGCGTGATTTACTCCACATGTATAAAAAGAAACAGGCACTTTATGAACTGGATCAGTCATGGGAAGGATTCGAGTGGGTCAATGCAGACGATGCATACAGAAGCATTTACAGCTTTATCCGCCATTCTAAAGATGGAAAGCATAACCTTCTGTTCGTGATCAACTTCACACCGATGGCAAGAGAAGATTACCGTGTAGGCGTTCCTAGAAAGAAGCAGTATAAGCTGATTCTGAACAGTGACGATGTGAAATATGGCGGAAATGGCGAGAAGAGGCAGAACATTTATCATGCCGTGAAGAAAGAATGTGATGGAAGACCATATTCATTTGGATACAAATTGCCGCCGTATGGGGTAGCAGTTTTTGAATTTTAAAATATATAATAAGAGAGGTCAGCTCGAAAATATAACGAGAATCACTCAATGATTTTATCACCGCCTGGTGCCACTTTTATTATAGGATTTACGCCGGGAGGTGTGGAAAAGAAACAGGGAGATGGAATTTGAGTATTCCATCTCCCTGCTAAAGTTATGAATTAATTTTATTCTGCGTTTGTAGAAGTGTCGTTATCAGCATTGTTGTCGGTGCTGCCTGTATCGGTGTTGTTGTCCGTATTTTCTTCGACTGTGTCAGTGCTATCTGTATTATCGGAGTTGCCTGTATCATCGCCTCCGAACAGATTCTTGAAAAATCCTACGATTTTATCCCAGAGCCCTTCCTCTTTTGCCTGATTTACGGCATCGTTTGCTTTGCTTTTTACGGCATCTAATGTGCTGTCGATGATTGCATCATTTCCGAGTGCTGCATCATCCGTATTGTTAATAATTCCACCGCTAGAACTATCTCCGCCAAAGAAGCCTTTGATGGAGGACCACAGGTTGCTGAAGAATCCTCCGGATTTCCCGTCCAGGTTGTCGAGAGTCTTTTTCAGTGCTTTGACATCGTAGTCGTACTGGGAAATAGATTCCATCAGACTTGTGATTTTCGCAAGCTGGTCATCGGTCAGTGTAATTCCCTGCTTATCGGCTGCGTCAGAAATCGCGTCCTGAATATCGGACGGATCAGTCAGTTTGTCTTCAATAACGGATTCTTTGACATCGTTGATCAGATCAGATGCTGTATCCTGACCGAGATCCTTGGCGAGGTCACCGGTTGTTACCAGCTCTTCTGTTGCAGTTGCTTTCTGGTCTTCGGAAAGTTCTTTTCCACTGGCTTTTTCGTAAGCCATCATAATACCTGTCAGTGCACCGGTTCCGGATACTTCAATTGGAGATCCGGCAACAACGTTACAGTTCTCAACGCCGGAAGTCAAAAGTGTACTGGCGATCATAGAACTTGTTACAAATGTCAGGTTTGCGACTTTTACCTGAATTCCGCCGCTGTCTGTCGGCTCAACATAAGAACAGCTATATGTTCTTGTACCAATCTGGGATTCGGTCGCGATCCCTTCCATATATTTTCTTTCGTCTGTGTTCGTGACTTCGATCGTGTCTACCTGATCGGCGGAAGTACCGAAGTATTTGTACATAGAAGCTTTCTGCTCGTCGGATAAGTTCGCTCCGAGAGTGACTACTTTTGCGCTGTCAGCCAGGGCAGTTACCGGCAGGCTTACAGATGCCAGAATTATTGCCAGGCTAAACGGCAGAACCCTTTTTAATTTTTTCATACTCATAATTATCCTGTGGTGTCAGACGCCACATCTCCTTTCTGTACCCCCAATAATAGCATACTTGTGTAAAAGTAAAAAGTAAAAAATTCTTAACTATTTCGAAAGATTTTGTTACGGCTTGTGTACATCTGTGGACTAAGACAAGATTTCCAGTATTCTGGATTCAAATGTGTGTTCATCCACCATTCCCCCCATGGCACCGACTGACTTTTTATCTTTGAAGAGAACAAATGTCGGGACGATTTCCGGGGCGTATTCTGCGGCGAGTACTGCAGATTCTTCAATTTCGACTTCGCAGAACTTGATCTTTCCGGCGTATTTCTTTTCGATATCCTCCACGACCGGCTTCATCATGGCACATTTTCCACACCAGATAGCGTAGAACATAACGACGACCGGGAGAGAGGTATCTTTTACTTCTATTTGAAAATTTTTTGCAGTTAAATGTAACATCAAATCAACCTTTCTGATCAGTGCCTTCGGCAGTCAGAACCGTGGTTCAGAATATCATATACTTCTTTCAGGGATTTTCTGAAACAATTGATCCACCTGTGCAGACACCGATTTCGATAAGTGTATTCAAAAAACTTTTGTCGGAAGTTTTTTTTGTTATGACAATTTCGGCTCATGGCGAACAGACTCCGAAGGCTTTCTCATTAATAATATATGCGCTGTAGCGCTAAGAAAGTCACAGCAGACATCTTCTTTTAGCAATGAGCTTGCAAATCGGGTGATCCATGGATGAAAATTTCTCTTCATATTCTGTCATAATATTTCCAACGTTCATAATTTCATCATGGTGCAGGTCATAAGTACATTCGGAAATGCCCCATGTTTCGGATTCCCCTAAAGACTCAACGGAAAAATCAAAAAGATCACGGTTATCTGTCTTGAATTCTACCTGTCCGTCCTGGACAAGCACCTTGTCGTAACGTGCAAAAAAATCCGGTGATGTGAGGCGCCTTCTTGCATGGCGGGCTTTCGGCCATGGGTCGGAGAAGTTCAGATAGATCCGGTCAACTTCATTTTCAGCGAACACATTTGCTATGTCCTGTGCGTCCATACAAATGAAGCGAATATTTGGCAGAGTGCTTTCGTTTTCTTCTATATATATGTTTAACTTTTCCACAGCACGGAGAAGGACGCTTGTGTAGCGCTCGATTCCGATGTAGTTGATCTGTGGATTTTTCTGAGCCAGTGCCATGAGAAAACGGCCTTTTCCCATGCCGATTTCAATGTGGACCGGGTAGTCATTCTGGAATATATCAGATGCCCAGTGACCACGGAATTCTTCCGGAGTCTCGATAACCTGACTGCACTCTTTTAACACGCCTTCGGCGCGGGGTATATTTCTAAGTCGCATATATGATCTCCTTATTTGTTGTATTTCTTTATTTGCAAACTTCCCAAATCCGGGAGATTCTTGCCTTGCCTTAGTTTACAGGCTTTGGCAAAAAAAGTCAAACTCAATGGTGTATAGCGGCCATATCTATATCATATTGCCGAAAGGAATATGCGTAACGACTAAAATTTTTCTGAAAAACACAAATGATTTGTGCAAATTTTCAACATGTTAAGGAGAAGGTATATAAAACGGGAGGAAAGTGACTAAATTTTGGACAAATGAAAAAACTCAAATAAGAGAATATGCTTAAAAAATTGTCAAATAAAGTAATTGTTAAGAAAAAAAGAAATGATTGACATTTAAAAAACAGGAGAGTAAAGTAATCACGAAATTTGAAGAAGAAAGGGAGGGAGTCATACGGAGAAATTAACAGAGAGTCTGTTGGAAGAGCTGAATTGTGATACAGCATTTACCATTCCGTTATTCGGGGGAATTAAGATTAGTGAGTCCGTGGCGGTTACATGGATCATTATGGCTGTAGTTGTACTGCTGTGTGTCATATTCGTAAGGAATCTCAGTGTAGAGAATCCGGGGAAAACTCAGCTTTTATTGGAATCCGCAATCGGAAAAGGAGTGGGCTTCTTTGAAGATGTTATGGGCAAAGAAAACCGAAGATATATCCCATATCTTATCACGGTGCTGATCTATATCGGAATTGCCAATATCATTGGATTGTTTGGGTTTAAACCGCCGACAAAGGATCTGAATGTCACAATAGCGCTGGCTGTTATGAGTATGTGTCTGATTGAGTATTCCGGAATACATAAAAACGGATTAAAACACTGGGTCAAACATTTTGCAAAGCCGGTTCCGTTCGTCGCACCGATCATGGTACTGGAGATTGTAATCCGTCCATTGTCCTTGTGCATGCGACTGTTCGGTAATGTACTGGGAGCATTTGTAATCATGGAGCTTTTAAAAATAGTAGCTCCGGCGATTATACCAATCCCGTTTAGTTTTTATTTTGATATATTTGATGGATTCTTACAGGCTTATGTATTTGTATTTCTGACGGCGCTGTTCATGAATGAGGAACAGGAGTAAAGCCGGAAGATAAGACGAACAGACTTAAAAGGGATTTAAGAAAACATTTTTAGACAAGAAGAAAAGGAGATTAAGATTATGTTAGTAGCAATTGGAGCAGGTATCGCAGTTTTAACAGGTTTAGGAGCAGGTATTGGTATTGGTCTTGCAACAAGCAAGGCAGTAGACGCTATCGCAAGACAGCCAGAGGCTGAGTCAAAGATCAGCAAGAACCTGATTCTTGGTTGTGCCCTTGCAGAGGCAACAGCTATTTATGGATTTATCATCGGTCTTCTGATTATCCTGATGCTGAAATAATTAGCAGTTCGTAAAGAAGCAGGAGAAAAGAAGAAAGGCAGGTGGGAAAAGGTGATAAAAGTAGATTTGAGCCTTCTCTGGACCATAATAAACCTTGTAGTCTTTTATCTATTACTGAAGAAATTCCTGTTCAAACCAGTTATGGGGATCATGGAAAAGCGTGAGCAGATGATTGCCGACGGATTGAAAAATGCAAGTGACAGACAGGAAGAGGCAGAGACTCTGAAAAAAGAGTATGAGTCAGCTCTTTCCGGTGCAAAAGAGGAGTCAGTTAAAATCGTTGAAAATGCCCGTGTAGAGGCTAAGAGACAGTCAGATGAGATTCTTGCAGATGCGGACAGAAGAGCAGATGCCACGATCGAACGTGCCAGAAAGACCATCGAGACTGAGCGAAAGCAGGCATTGGATGGCGTTGAGACACAGATTGCAGGACTTGCAATGCAGGCAGCCAGAAAGATTGTAGATGAAGAGACAAGAAAACAAGGAAATCAGGCGATTTATGATCAGTTTTTGGAAAGCGTAGGTGACGCTCATGACGGCAAAGACGAGTAATACAGTAAAGTTCGTTCAGCCGGCAGCGAAGCGCTATGCAAGAGTTCTGTACGAACTGGAAATTCCGAAAGCAGATATTGAGAAAACAAAAGAAATCTTCTGTCAGGTACCGGAAGTATATGAAGTACTGTTAAATCCGGTAATTACGGCAAAGAACAAATTCAGTGTTATCGAACAGATATTTCCAAAGTCTATTTGTAATTTCCTGAAGGTAACATGCGAGAACCAGAGAATGGGCATGCTTTGGGACATTTTCGAAAGCTATGATAAATATTGTGAGGAGCAGCAGCAAGTTATGACTGCGACTTTAATATGTGTAGACGAGCCAGACGAAGAGCAGGCTGAGAAGATGAAAACATTTATTATGGATAAATATCATAAATCGAAGGTAAATCTGGAGGTCGAAAAAGACCCGTCACTGCTTGGAGGATTTATCCTGAGAGCGGGCAGTGATGAATATGACTGGAGCATTCGTGGAAGAATGAACCGGTTAGAACAAAAATTGACCTGGAGGTGAACGTAAGTGAGTTCAATCAATTCAGATGAAATTATTTCAATTCTGAAAAGTGAAATAGAGAATTTTGATGAGATCAGTAAAGACAGCGAAGTCGGAACTGTTGTAACAGTCGGAGATGGAATCGCTACCATTTACGGAATCGATCATGCAATGTACGGCGAGATCGTTACCTTCGAAAATGGTCTGAAGGGTATGGTACAGGATATCCAGAAAGACGAGATCGGATGTATCTTATTTGGATCAGATACAGGAATCAAAGAAGGAACAAAGGTTGCACGTACAAAGAAAAAAGCCGGAATCCCGGTAGGAGATAAATTTATCGGAAGAGTTATCAATGCCCTTGGTGCACCAATCGACGGTGCCGGAGAGATTGAGGCAGATGATTATCGCCCGATTGAAAATGAAGCACCTGGAATCATTGACAGAAAATCCGTCAGCGTTCCTATGGAGACAGGAATCCTTTCTATTGATTCCATGTTCCCGATCGGACGTGGACAGAGAGAGCTGATCATCGGTGACAGACAGACTGGTAAGACATCTATCGCAACAGATACGATCTTGAACCAAAATGGAAACGGAGTGATCTGTATCTATGTTGCCATCGGTCAGAAGGCATCAACGATTTCAAAAGTTGTAAATACATTTAAGACATCAGGAGCTATGGATCACACCATCGTATTAGCATCAACAGCAAGCGACTGTGCGCCGCTTCAGTACATTGCTCCTTATGCGGGAACTGCACTGGCAGAGTATTTTATGTACAAAGGAAAAGATGTACTGATCGTTTATGATGATCTTTCCAAACACGCAGTTGCGTACCGTGCATTGTCACTGTTACTTGGTAGATCCCCTGGACGTGAGGCTTATCCTGGAGACGTATTCTATCTGCATTCAAGACTTCTGGAGCGTTCCAGCCGTCTGAGTGAGGAAAAAGGTGGCGGATCTATCACGGCTCTTCCAATCATCGAGACACAGGCCGGAGATGTATCTGCATATATTCCGACAAACGTTATTTCCATCACAGATGGACAGATTTTCCTGGAAAGCAGTTTGTTCTTCTCAGGAATGCGTCCGGCGGTCAACGTAGGATTGTCTGTATCTCGTGTAGGTGGAGATGCACAGACAAAGGCTATGAAGAAGGCAGCAGGAAGTCTTCGTATCGATCTGGCCCAGTATCGTGAGATGGAAGTCTTCACACAGTTCAGTTCAGACCTTGATGATGCAACGAAAGAACAGCTGGAATATGGCAGCGGACTGATGGAGCTTCTGAAGCAGCCGCTTGGAAAACCAATGTCACTGGCAGATAAAGTTATTACACTTTGTGCTGCAAGACATAAAGTCATGCTTGGAATTCCAACTGCAAAAGTAAAAGGATTCCAGATGGATATGTTAAGTTACTTTGCAAGTGTACATCCGGAAATCGCAAGAGAAATCGAGGAGACAAAGGATCTGTCTAAAGAGTTGTCCCAGAAGATCGTGGAGATTGCAGAGGAATTCAAAAAGAGCAGGTGTTAATGTATGGCAAATATCAGAGAAATACAGACACGAATTAACAGTGTAAAAGATACGATGAAAATCACCAATGCCATGTACCTGATCTCTTCTACAAAAATGCGTCAGGCCAGAAAAAAACTGGCAGATGCAGAGCCGTATTTTTATAAATTACAGGCTGAGATTGCCAGAATCCTGCGTCATATGCCGGAAGTGAGCAACCAGTATTTTGACAGTAGGGAAGAAATTCCGAAAGAAGAACGGAAAATCGGATCTGTAGTTATTACCGGTGATAAAGGACTGGCAGGAGCTTACAATCACAATGTAGAAAAAGCAGAAGAGGAAATCATGAAAATGCCGGGACACCACAAATTGTTTGTCGTAGGTGAGCTTGGAAGACATTATTTTGTAAGTCAGGGACATGAGATTGAACAAAATTTCCAATATACTGTGCAGAAACCGAACCTGAGCAGAGCCAGAATTATTTCTGAGACATTGATGGAACAGTTTAATAATGGCGAGCTGGACGAAGTGTATGCTGTCTATACGCGAATGGAGAATTCTATGGTATCTGAGGTGGAGACTGTAAAGCTGCTTCCGCTTGAGAGAAGTGCATTCGGAGAGGACAGCATTCCGGCAAACTTAAGGCGTGAGGCGATTCAGCTATATCCGTCTGTCGAGAGCGTCATGGACAATATCGTACCGAATTATGTAACCGGAATGATTTACGGTTGTTTGGTCGAGGCGTATGCAAGTGAGCATAATGCCAGAATGACGGCTATGAAGTCAGCGACAGACAGTGCTGAGGCAATTATCAAAGATTTGTCTATTGCTTATAACCGGGCAAGACAGGCAGCCATTACGCAGGAAATCACAGAGGTATGCGCAGGTGCGAAGGCACAGAAACGGAAAAGGAAGTGAGAACAGATATGAATAAAGGACGAATTGTACAGGTCATGGGTCCTGTTGTCGATGTTTTATTTGAAGACGGAGAGCTTCCGAATATCAAAGATGCCCTTGAGGTAGATAACGGAGACAAGACTTGTATTATGGAAGTTGCACAGCATCTGGGAAACAGCGAAGTACGTTGTCTGATGCTGGCTGCAAGTGAAGGACTTCACAAAGATATGGAAGTCCGTGCAACTGGAAGCGGTATCAAAGTTCCAGTTGGAGATCAGACACTTGGACGTCTGTTCAATGTGCTTGGTCAGACCATCGATGATGGAAAAGAAATAGAGAAAGATGCAGAGCGCTGGGAAATCCACAGACAGGCGCCTACATTTGAAGAGCAGAGTCCTGCTGTCGAGATCCTTGAGACAGGTATCAAGGTCATCGACCTTCTTGCACCATATGCAAAAGGTGGTAAGATTGGTCTGTTCGGAGGAGCCGGAGTTGGTAAGACTGTACTGATTCAGGAGTTGATCCGAAATGTAGCAACAGAGCATGGTGGATATTCTATCTTTACAGGTGTCGGAGAGCGTTCCCGTGAAGGAAATGACCTCTGGACAGAGATGAAAGCGTCTGGCGTACTTGAGAAGACCGCTTTGGTATTTGGTCAGATGAACGAGCCGCCTGGAGCTCGTATGCGTGTCGCTGAGACAGGACTTACAATGGCTGAGTATTTCCGTGACAAAGAACATCAGAACGTGTTGCTCTTTATTGATAACATTTTCCGATTCACACAGGCTGGATCTGAAGTTTCCGCCCTGCTTGGACGTATGCCATCAGCCGTAGGTTATCAGCCGACACTGGCAACAGAAATGGGTGAATTACAGGAGCGTATTGCTTCTACAAAGAATGGTTCTGTCACGTCCGTTCAGGCAGTCTATGTACCGGCCGACGACTTAACAGACCCTGCACCGGCAACAACATTTGCACATCTGGATGCAACAACCGTACTTTCACGTAAGGTTGTTGAGCAGGGAATTTACCCGGCTGTAGATCCGTTGGAGTCTAACTCACGTATCCTGGAGGCAGACATCGTAGGTGAAGAGCATTATAAAGTAGCCAACCAGGTAACAGAGATTCTTCAGAAGTACAAAGAACTTCAGGACATTATTGCCATTCTTGGTATGGAAGAGCTGTCCGATGAAGATAAAGCAACGGTTATGAGAGCAAGAAAGATTCAGAAATTCCTGTCACAGCCATTCTTCGTAGCTGAGACATTTACAGGAATTCCTGGAAAATATGTACCACTGAAAGAGACAATCCGTGGATTCAAAATGATCATCGACGGAGAAATGGATGAATATCCGGAGGCAGCCTTCTTCAATGTCGGAACGATCGACGAAGTTATCGAGAAAGCAAAGACACTGAAAGACGGAGAGTAAGAGGTGCGTAAACTATGAAAACATTTTGGTTGAAAGTCATAGCCAGTGACCGCGTGGCGTATAACGGACGATGCCAGAAGGTGATTGTACCTGCAGCCGACGGCGGTCAGATGGGAATTCTGGCAGATCATGAGAACATGATCATAGCAATCGAAGTCGGTGAAGCGAAGATGCAGCTGGAAGACGGAACGTGGGAGACACTTGCCGTTGGAACCGGATTCCTTGAGGTTGTTAACAACCGTGTTACCATGCTGGTACAGACCGCTGAAAAACCGGAAGAAATTGACGCCAGAAGAGCAGAAGAACGGCGTGAAGTCATGGAAGAAAAACTTCGGCAGAAGCAGAGTATCCAGGAATACTATCACACGAAAGCATCCCTGGCAAGAGCCATGAACCGGTTGAAGGTGTCAAGGGAGAAGAATACGAGGATATAATGATGCCAGGGTTGTGGGAGTGCAAAGCACGGAGCAATCCGTGGGCATCATGTAGATACAATAAAAAGAAGTACAGTTCATTGTTTTCAGATGTGATGAATTTCGCAGATTTTGTTGCGCTATCTATTAAAATCTGTACGTGCAAACTCGCCTGAGGAACGGCTCAGACAGCGCACTTCCAGATTTAATGATGTTCGCAAAATACTGGAAATTACATCAATCATCTGAGAAACAGTGGACTGTACTTTTTTTGTGTGGATGTGGTAAAATAGGGAAATAAGAGAAATGCTACGCAAAGTAGCAGAAAAATGTTTTGATGACATCTTTGTGTGCTTGTGATGGAAAGTGCAGTTTTTTATACTGTGTTATGTTATAGGACATTTGGGGATTGTGGATTCCCTGCGAGTCTAAAAAAGACAAGGAGATTGTGGATATGACTTTTGCAGAAAATTTGAAGATGCTTCGCAAGCAGGCTGGTATGTCACAGGAGCAGCTGGCGGAGAAGCTTGGTGTATCGAGACAGGCGGTTACAAAATGGGAGACGGGAGTTTCCCATAGTTAAAGATACCACACCAAATATGATGAACCCACGCTTATA
>OGQI01000735.1_pt1 | contig 24906 bp, 25 predicted proteins | sample 1553171 | NCBI WGS metagenome assembly OGQI01 (sample SAMEA2579988, study PRJEB22360) | human gut metagenome | biome: human gut; feature: human-associated habitat; material: faeces | place: Denmark | collected 2008/2010
ATATTCCTCTTTCAAGAGAAGAACAGCAGAAACAGGGTGCAAGATGTATGGACTGCGGAGTACCATTCTGTCAGTCAGGAAAAGTATTATTAAATGGAATGGCATCAGGTTGTCCACTAAACAATCTGGTACCAGAATGGAATGACCTGATTTATACAGAAAACTGGGAACAGGCATATTTAAGACTTAAAAAAACAAACCCATTTCCAGAGTTTACCGGACGTGTATGTCCGGCACTCTGCGAGAATGCTTGTACATGCGGATTAAATGGGGATCCTGTATGTTCCAAACAAAATGAGTTAAGTATCATCGAATATGGATACAAACACGGACTTGCCAAAGCAAGACCACCAAAATTTCGTACAGGAAAGAAAGTTGCAGTCATTGGTTCCGGACCTTCTGGATTATCTGCAGCAAATTCTTTAAATAAACGTGGACATGAAGTGACTGTGTACGAACGCTCCGACCGTCTTGGTGGATTACTAATGTATGGAATTCCTAATATGAAACTAGAAAAACATATCGTAGAACGTAAGATTGCGATCATGAAAGAAGAAGGAATTCATTTTGTAACAAATACAAACGTCGGAAAAGATATCAAACCAGAACAGCTAAAGAAAGACTACGATGCAGTGATCTTAGCATGTGGATCTTCTAATCCAAGAAATATTGAAGTTCCTGGACGCGAAGCAAAAGGAATCTATTTTGCAGTTGACTTCTTAAAATCTACAACAAAGAGTCTGTTAGATTCTGGATTAAAAGATAAGAAATTTATTTCTGCAAAAGGCAAAAACGTCATCGTTATCGGTGGTGGAGATACAGGAAATGACTGTGTTGGTACATCCATCCGTCATGGAGCAAAGAGTGTGACTCAGTTAGAGATGATGCCAAAACTTCCAGACGAACGTGCAGAAAATAACCCATGGCCAGAATGGCCAAGAATCTGCAAGACAGATTATGGTCAGGAAGAAGCAATCGCTGTTTTTGGACATGATCCTCGTATTTATCAGACAACCGTTAAAGAGTTTAAGATGAATAAAAAAGGCGAAGTAACAAAAGCTGTTTTAGTAAGTCTTGAAAGTAAAAAAGACGAGAAAACTGGAAGAATGATGATGGTACCAGTGGAAGGATCTGAAAAAGAAATTCCAGCAGATTTAGTACTGATCGCAGCAGGATTCTTAGGAAGTGAAGCATATGTTACAGAAGCCTTTGGTGTCAAAGTAAACCAGAGAACAAATGTAGAAACAAAACCAGATAGCTTTGCTACAAACGTCGAGAATGTCTTTACTGCAGGAGATATGCATAGAGGACAGTCACTGGTCGTATGGGCGATCCGTGAAGGAAGAGATGCAGCTCGTGAAGTTGACAAACGGTTAATGGGATATACAAACCTGTAATCTTACTGGAAAAAGTAAAAGTGATGTCAGAGATAGAAATATATCATCTGACATCACTTTTTTTCGATAACCTCTTTTCAATTGGAATAGTTTTTGCTATGATAATCGATAGAGAAAAGATTCTTAGAGAAGATATCGAGAGGGAGCAGATGTAAGTTATGCATTTTATTGGACATTTTAAAACAATCACAAGACATAAGATTCTGGTAGCAAAAGGCTGTTTCAAGTTAGGACTATATTATCAGGGGATTATGCATGATATGTCAAAATATTCGCCAACTGAATTTCTGGCAGGTGCAAAATACTATCAGGGAACGGCAAGTCCGAATAATGCAGAAAGAATGGACAAAGGAATTTCTACCGCATGGCTTCATCACAAAGGTCGTAATCGTCATCATTTCGAATACTGGATTGATTACAGTATTGACAAAGAACATCCGGGACTTGTGGGAATGAAGATTCCTAAGAAGTATATGGCAGAGATGTTCGTAGACCGAGTCAGTGCCGGAAAGATTTATAATGGTGATAAGTTTGACCAGAAGAGTCCGCTTGAATATTTCGAACATGGAATTGGAGCAACGATCATGTGCGATGCATCGAAGAATTATTTATTAAAACTTTTGAAGATGTATGCAAAAAAAGGCGAAAAATACACATTTGCATACCTGAAAAAGGATTTGAAAGAGGACATCAGTGGTTATGATAAGATATCACCATTTCAGCCATTTTCAAAAAATATTAAAATTGGATAGAATTTCATGTATCTGTGACTTGAAATCTTAACATACTTACAGTATAATATGTAATGTAAATGAGATAAGAAGCCTGGGGTGTGCGATAACTTGCTATTTTGAACCTACATTTATTTGTCATGGGACTTCATATAATTGACTGGATGTCAAGCCCTGATACTGGGGGACGGCAGAACGTTGATCGAGAAAACCCACCTAGCTCTGCTAGGCGTCAAAATTGCGAGACCGGCATTCCGGGTATATGATATGCAAAAGATAAAGTGAGGGACTGTTAGTTTTAACAGTCCCTTTTAAAAATTTGCGAAAGAAATAAACTGTAAAATAAAAAGGAGAAAATTTGTGAAATTTTTTAAAGAAAATGATAAAACACCATTTATATTAGTGGCGTTTGGAATTACATTATATTTGATATTAAGCAATCTAAAGATTGTGTTTTCTGGAATTTCCTATGCGAGTTCTGTTGCATTTCCGTTTATTTTGGGAAGTTGCCTTGCTTTTATAATTAATGTTCCAATGCGTTTTTTTGAAAATCGAGTGTTTCATAAGGTGAGAAAAGGAAAGCGAGCGTTAAGTCTTATTGCAGCATTGTTAAGCATTGTTGGTGTGATCATATTAGTTTCAAGACTGATCATTCCAGAACTTGTTGAAACAATCTTCAAATTATCAAATAATATTCCAGGGTATGTAAAAGAAATACAAGATTTTTTAGAACATTATTCGATCAATAAGCCAATGGTACATAAGTATGTAAATCAGATTACTTTTGACTGGGATAAAATTAGTGGAGGATTGATATCATTTTTGCAGGATAGTGCTACTAATATGCTGAATTCTACAGTGAGTGTCATTTCGAATGCAGTACAGGTTGTCGTAAGTTTTGGATTAGGCTTTGTTTTTGCACTGAATGCGTTATTACAAAAAGAAAGATTATCTGTGCAGGTGAGAAAAGTATTAGTGGCTTTTCTACCAGAGAAGACTGCGAAATATATTGTAAGAGTTGGAAGATTATCCAATAATACATTTTCAAGTTTCCTTTCCGGACAGTGTTTAGAGGCTGTAATTCTTGGAAGTCTCATTTTTGCATCTATGACTTTATTAAGACTTCCATATGCAGTTTTGATAGCAGTTTTTATTGCAACAATGTCATTGATTCCGATCATCGGCGGATTTATTGGGTGTTGTGTAGGCGTATTGCTGATCTTGATGGTAAACTGGAAGCAGGCGATCATATTTATTATTATGTTTGTCGTTGTGCAGCAGTTTGAAGGAAATGTCATTTATCCGCATGTCGTAGGAAATTCTGTTGGACTTCCAGCAATGTGGGTGTTGGCTGCGGTAACGATCGGAGGCAATATCGCAGGAATTGCAGGAATGCTCTTTAGTATTCCATTTTGTTCTGTAGTGTATCAGTTGTTTGCAGAAGTTGTAAATAAGCAGATTAAGAAAAAGAAAGTGGATATACCTTGACGAAAATGTACATAATACTTCTATAAATCAAAGGAGGTATTTTTATGGATCGAGATCAGATTATCTGTCCATGCCTTGATATCACAGCAGGGCAGATCATTGATGCGTATGAAGAAGGCGCGAAAACAGTTGAAGCGATCAAAGACGTAACAGGAGTAGGAACTGTCTGTGGTGCCTGTTTGGATGAGATTGAAGAATTAATACAGAATCTATAAATAAAAAAAGAATCTCTAGAAAGAGATTCTTTTTTAATGCCGATGGTGGGACTCGAACCCACACGTCCATAAGAACAACAGATTTTGAGTCTGTCTCGTCTGCCAGTTCCGACACATCGGCAGATTCAATTGTTCGACCTAAGATATATTATCATTTCTTTATCTCAATGTCAATGATTTTTATCAAACTTTATTTAAATAATAATCTCTGTGAAGAATAAGAATATGTCACAGAGATTATTATCATTTAATTTTTAGTTCAATTTCAAAAATGCAAAAGGATCAGAAGGATCACTCTGTATGAAATGTAACAAGAGATAATAAGCCTTTACAGAAAGGTTTTCTTCTTTCAAAATACGTTTTGCCTCAGTCTTGTCTACTAATTCAACTGATAAATCCTCATTTGGCTCTAATTGATCAAGATTTGGCATCCCAGTAGAAATTCCGTAAACGGTACAGTTAGTTTCATCCGTCATTCCGGCAGAAGAAAAATGAGGACGACTTAAGAAATCATCAAATTCGGCAGGAGTAAAAGTAAGTCCTGTTTCTTCTTTCATCTCACGGACTGCGGTTTCTTTCAAAGATTCTCCAGGATCGATCAGTCCTGCTGGAAGTTCATATGTATAATCGTTTAAAGGATAACGAAACTGTTTTACCATGATCAGTTTATCAGCTTTTTCTCCGAACAAACTGTAAATAACAACGCCATCAGGGATTACTTTCTTTGTAGCTGCCATCATTGTATTTTTGTCTTTTCGGCTTGCAACATAATAAGGGTGTGTATTCCCAAATTTATTTTCAGCTTCTAATTCATAAAGATTTAAAAATTTTACATTCGTTAAAGGTGTGATCTTGTTTATTTTACTCATAGGTTGTACCTCCTGTATATTCTATTGTAAAGCATCATAACAAGATTGACAATAGATACAAAAACAAGTATTATATACTAAAGCGATATGAAATAGGGAGATTACAGAAAAAAGGAGACAGGATGAGAAAGAAAATTATGATGACTGTGCTAAGTACGGTAACACTTCTGATAACAGTTTCGTTCACAAGTTGTGGAAAATCAGCCAAACATACAAAAGAAACAACGACAGCTGTGAAAACAGAGAAAACCACGAAAGAAACAAAAAAGAAAGAGAAGATTGAAATTAAAATACTTTCAAAATATGATCAGATCAAGAAGTTGCTTTCAAAATACCCCAAAGAAATGACATCAAAAGAGGCCTCAGATCAAGAAATTGTAGTAATTGAGAATGAGTCATTTGATAAAGCGAGTAAAAAAATCTGGGATCAGTTTTTAAAAGATGTAAAAGATCAAAAAGATTGTGCAATTGTAATCTGTCAGTATACAGTGGAAGGAGATCCGATCCTTCAATATGTTTCGAATGTAGATGGTAAATTTTACTATGTGGAAGATTCCACACGAGATGCTTATGGTAGTGAAAAATATGTACAATATACTTATGACTATTACAAAATTTATAAACAGGATGGTCATTATACAGCAATCCTGACAACAAATAATAAACTGACATTTGATGAAGCACAAGATGTCCGCAGTTTAAAAACAGCGATACAGCTGCTGGATATTAAAGAATAATAAGAAAATGGAGCAGATGATTTATGAAAATTTCAACAAAGGGAAGATATGCCGTTCGATTAATGTACGATCTTGCAATGCATCATACGGGTGACTGGATTGCATTAAAAGACATATCAAGAAGACAGGAGATATCAGTAAAATATTTAGAACAGATCGTAAGACAGTTAAGTATCAGAGGATATTTAAAGAGTTTACGAGGACCTAAAGGAGGTTATCAGCTTTCCAGAGATCCAAAAGATTATACAATTTATGAGATTTTAAAAATAACGGAAGGAAGTTTACAGCCAGTAGCATGTTTGGATGATGAAGTAAACCAGTGCGACCGCTATCATGAATGCCCAACGATTGAGATTTGGGAAGGACTTGGACAGGTAATTGAAGAATATTTAAGTGCAATTACTTTAGAAGATATTGTGAATAAAGCAAGAATCAAAGGTGGAAATGACTATGTGATCTAAAAGATCACATGGTCTTTTTTCTTTTTAGGGGTAAAATGTTAATGGGCAAGAAAATATTTGACATTATATTGGAATCTGTTATACTAATAACATATTAAAAAGATAGGAAATATATGAAAATTAAAATAAAAGGAGCAAAACAATGTCAAACATATATAAAAATGTTACAGAATTAATCGGGAGAACCCCATTAGTAGAAGTTGAAAAAATAGAGAAAAGATTTAAACTGCAAGCAAGATTATTAGTAAAATTAGATGGATATAATCCAGCAGGAAGTGCTAAAGATCGTATCGCATATCAGATGATCCAGGATGCGGAAGAGACAGGAAGGCTGAAAGAGGGATCAGTTATTATCGAGCCAACATCAGGAAATACAGGGATCGGACTTGCTGCAATTGGTGCATCTAAAGGATACAGAGTCATTCTTATAATGCCAGAGACAATGAGTGTGGAACGAAGAAACCTGTTAAAAGCATATGGAGCAGAAATTGTTTTAACAGATGGTGCGCTTGGGATGAAAGGAGCGATTGCCAAAGCAGAAGAATTAGCGGAAGAAATCGAAGATTCTTTCATTGCAGGACAGTTTATTAATCCATCCAATCCAAAAGTTCATCGTTTGACAACAGGACCAGAAATCTGGGAAGACACAGACGGAGATGTTGATATCTTTATTGCAGGAGTTGGAACGGGAGGAACTGTTACAGGAGTTGGAGAATATTTAAAATCCAAGAAAGAAGATGTGCAGGTCATTGCAATTGAACCAGCAACATCTCCAATGCTCTCAAGAGGTCAGGCAGGACCGCATAAGATTCAGGGAATCGGAGCCGGATTTGTGCCGGAAGTGTTAAATACAGATATCTATGACGAAATCATTCCAGTGGAAAATGAAGATGCTTTTGATTATGGAAAAGTAATTGCATTGGAAGAAGGAATTTTAGTTGGAATTTCTTCTGGGGCAGCACTTTACGCGGCAATTCAGGTGGCAAAACGGAAAGAAAATAAAGGAAAAACAATTGTAGCATTTCTTCCTGATAATGGGGATCGATATTTGTCAACTGCTTTGTTTTCATAGATTTTAATTTGTGGTTGATGATGGAAATTATTGGTAGAATATTATTGGCTATAAATTAGGAATTTCTCAGACAGAGGATTGAAGCTTTGAATGTATTTTAAACATCTCGTCAAATCGGTGTTCTTATCTTATTTTTGTTACATATATGAAAGCCTACTTCAAATCCAACAATCTTTGTGTTAAAATATTTCAGAGTATAGAATTAGAGAAAAGGAGACATCTGGCATGGAACAGAAACTATTATTGATCGATGGAAACAGCATTTTAAACCGTGCATTTTATGGACTTCCAGATATGACAAATAGTCAGGGGCTTCATACGAATGCGGTGCTTGGTTTTTTAAATATCATGTTTAAATTTTTAGAGGAAGAAAATCCAACACACTTAGCGGTTGCATTTGATTTAAAGGCACCGACATTCCGTCACAAAATGTTTGCGGATTATAAAGGAACAAGAAAAGGGATGCCAGATGAATTAAGAGAACAGGTGCCTGTAATCCGTGAAGTACTGCAGGCGATGAACATTCCTTTGATGATGAAAGAGGGTTATGAAGCAGATGACCTTCTTGGAACGATGTCTGTTCTTGGAGAAGAAGCAGGATTTGAGGTGAAGATCGTATCTGGAGACCGAGATCTCTTACAGCTTGCAACGAAGAAAGTGCAGATCCGTATTCCAAAGACAAACAGAGCGGGAACGGTTGTTGAAGATTATTATGAAGATGATGTATTGGAAAAATATCAGGTAACACCGAAAGAATTTATCGATGTGAAAGCTTTGATGGGTGATGCATCCGATAATATTCCAGGAATTCCAGGAATTGGTGAAAAGACGGCAACGAAACTGATCAAAGAGTTTAAAACTCTTGAAAATGCATATGCGCATATCGATGAAGTGAAACCAAATCGTGCAAAGAACAATCTACAAGAATATTATGATCAGGGTGTTATGAGTAAGGAACTTGCAACGATCAAGTTAGACAGTCCGATCGATATTACATTTGAAGAAGCAAAACTGGGCAACTTGTATACAAAAGAAGCCTATCATATGTTAAAAGAACTGGAATTTAAGGCGATTTTAAAGCGTTTTGATGGGGAAGAACAGGAAGATTTTGAAGTCAAGATCAAAGAGATTGTTGATCTTGCAGAGGCGGAAGATATTTTTGCAAAGACAGCGAAGAAAAAAGAAGCTGGGATTTCTATTTATAAAGAGAATGATGCGATGTGGGTTGCATTAAATACAGAAGGAGAAGAAGTATACCTATTTAGCTGTGAGGGATTTGGATTCTTAACAGAAGATTTCTTGTATGAGAAAGTCGATCATTTATATCAGAAGATGGAACATGTAGCGATGATGGAAGTGAAAGAGCATTTGTCTCATTTAACGATCAATGAGATGACAAAGAGTATTTTTGATGTTTCTTTGGCTGCTTATCTGATAAATCCATTAAAAAGTACTTACGAATATGATGATATCGCAAGAGATTACAAATCTATGATGCTTCCATCCAGAAAAGAATTGATCGATAAGAAGCATCCAATGGTATCTGATGGAGTTTTAAGTGATGCTGGAAAGAAGATCATGGGGTATGAAGCTTATGTTGCAAGAGAGGCTATCAAACCATTAAGTAATAAATTAACAGAGCTTGAGATGATGGATCTTTATCGTGAAATTGAGATACCAACGATGTTTGCACTTCATGATATGGAAGTTCGTGGAATTCATGTAGATTCAAAAGCACTGAAAGAGTATGGAGATCAGCTGGTTGGAAGAATTGAAGAATTACAGGATTCTATCTACAAAGAAGCAGGCGAAGAATTCAATATCAATTCTCCAAAACAGCTAGGTGTTGTTTTGTTTGAGCATATGAAATTAGAAGGTGCGAAGAAGACTAAGACTGGATATTCTACGAGTGTGGAAGTGCTAGAGAAGATTGAACATCTCTATCCGATCATTCCAATGATCTTAGAATACAGACAGTTGACCAAATTAAAATCAACGTATGCAGATGGACTGGCAAACTTTATTCAGGATGATCAGAGAATTCATGGGAAGTTTAATCAGACGATCACAGCAACGGGAAGAATCAGCAGTACAGAGCCTAACCTTCAGAATATACCAATCCGTATGGAACTTGGAAGAGCAATCCGAAAAGTATTTTTACCAGAGGACGGTTATGTATTCTTAGATGCCGATTATTCTCAGATTGAACTTCGAGTACTTGCACATTTATCAGAAGATGAAAAACTGATTCATGCATATGAAGAAAATCAGGATATTCATGCAAGAACAGCTTCTGAGGTGTTTGGAATTCCGATGGATGAAGTGACAAGTACACAAAGAAGAGAGGCAAAAGCTGTAAACTTTGGAATTATTTATGGATTAAGTGCGTTTGGATTAAGTCAGGACTTAAAGATTTCAAGAAAACAGGCACAGGAATATATTGATCGTTATTTTGCAATGTATCCACGTGTTAAAGAATTCTTAGACGGGGAAGTGGAAAAAGGAAAGACAGATGGTTATGTAAAGACAATGTTCAACCGAATCCGTCCGATCCCGGAATTAAAATCCAGCAATTTCATGCAGAGAAACTTTGGAGAACGTGTGGCAATGAACTCTCCAATTCAGGGAACAGCTGCAGATATCATCAAGATCGCGATGGTAAGAGTGAATATGAAATTAAAAGAAAAACAGATGAAATCTCGTCTGCTCTTACAGATTCACGATGAACTTTTGATTGAAACACATGTGGATGAATTTGATGAAGTCAAAGAAATTTTAAAGGATGAAATGATGAATGCAGCAAGTCTTCGTGTGCCATTAAGTATTGACATTGAACAGGGAGCAAGCTGGTATGAGGCTAAATAAGAGGTGAAAATAAATGAAGATCATAGGAATTACCGGAGGTGTCGGCTCTGGAAAGAGTGAGATACTAAATATTTTAGAAAATGATTATCATGCAAAGATCATTCAGTCTGATCATGTGGCACATGAATTGATGGCACCGGGAGCAAGAAGTTATGATGCGATCATTCAGTCATTTGGAAATGGGATCTTAAATGAGGACAAAACGATCAACCGTCCAGTGCTTGGAGAGATCGTATTTCATGATGAAGAAAAACTTTCCTTATTAAACAGTATCACTCATAAAAATGTAGATGAAGAAATCTTATCAAGAATCGATCAGTTTGGAAAAGAAGAACCAGAAGGTCTGGTCGTTGTAGAATCAGCTTTGTTAGTTGGGGCAGGTTATGAAAAGAGATTTGACCAGTTATGGTATATTTATACAAGAGAAGAAGTGCGTTATGAGCGCCTTAGAGTATCCAGAGGATATTCTGATGAAAAAATTGCACAGATGATCGCAAAGCAGCAAAGTGAAGAAGAATTTAAATCTATGGCAAGCCATATCATTGATAATTCAGGTGATTTAGAAGACACAAAAGCACAAATTATAAAGATTCTTGGTTGATATTTTGTACATTTAAGAATACAGTGCAATTCTTGAATCTTAAATAACCTTATGATATAATGTTTGCCAATAGGGTCAGCCCAGAAGAGAAGAAAGAGGTATAATCCGTGAAACTATCAAGTTTAGCAAGCAGCAGTGAAGGAAATTGCATATATGTTGGAACACAGAAGACAAATTTATTAGTTGATTGTGGAGTCAGTGCAAAGCGCATTGAGAATTCCCTTTCAGAACTTGATCTTACGGTTCCAGAATTTGATGGAATTTTGATCACACATGAGCATACGGATCATATCAAGGGACTTGGTGTTATCGCAAGACGATATGGACTTCCAATCTTTGCAACAGGAAAGACGATCGATGCGATTTTTGATTATAAGAACCTTGGGAAAGTTGATAAAAGCCTTTTTCATTCGATTGAAGCAGACAAACCATTTGAGATCGGAGATATGAAAGTCAATGCATCTCATATATGGCATGATGCTGCAGATCCTGTTTGTTACTCGTTTTACTCAGAAGAAGGGGCCAAGGCAAGCATTGCAACAGATCTTGGAGACTACGATGAATATCTGGTAGAGAAGATTTATGATTCGGATATTTTATTTGTAGAAGCTAATCATGATGTGAATATGCTTCAGGTTGGACGCTATCCGTATTATTTGAAGAGACGGATTCTTGGAAGAGAGGGACATTTATCGAATGAAAGATGTGCTGAACTGATTGAGGAAGTTGCAACACAGAAGACAAAGAAAGTTTATCTTGGACATCTGAGTAAAGAGAATAATTACGAAAAACTGGCATACGAGACGGTAAAGATTTCTTTACATAATTTTACATTACCGATCGAAGTAGCCAGAAGAGACACGGTATCTACCGTAACCAGTGTATCATAAACATTTAGGAGGAATAACAAAAATGGAAAAAACAGTAATCACAGTTGTTGGAAAAGACGGTGTAGGAATCATCGCAAAGGTGTGTAACTATTTAGCTAGCAACAATGTTAACATCTTAGACATCTCCCAAACGATCACAGGCGGTTTTTTTAATATGATGATGGTCGTAGATCCAGCTGGTTCATCCAAAGATATCGCGTTACTATCTAGCGAGTTAAAACAGATCGGTGAAGAAATCGGTGTTGTAATTCAGGCGCAGAACGAAAGAATCTTTGATATTATGCACAGAATTTAGCGGGGTGGCATCATGATTAATCTGAATGAAGTATTTGAAACGAATAAAATGATCCATGAGATGAATTTAGATGTTCGTACGATCACGATCGGTATCAGTTTATTAGATTGTGTTGGTGCAACACTAGAAGAGGTCAAGGAGAATATTTATAATAAGATCACAACAGTTGCAAAAGATCTTGTGAAGACAGGAAAAGATATCGAGAATGAATTTGGTATTCCAATCGTTAACAAGCGAATTTCTATCACACCAATTTCTTTAGTGGGTGGGAATGTATGTAAGACACCAGATGATTTCGTAGAACTTGCGAAAGTATTAGATGCAGCAGCAAAGAAAGTTGGAGTCAACTTCTTAGGTGGATATTCTGCATTAGTAAGCAAAGGAATGACAAAAGCAGATGAATTATTGATTCGTTCTATTCCAAAAGCATTAGCAGAGACAGACTTTGTATGTTCCTCTGTTAATGTAGGTTCTACAAAGACAGGAATCAACATGGATGCAGTGAAATTGATTGGTGAGATCATCAAAGAAACAGCAGAACTTACAAAAGACAACCAGTGTCTTGGATGTGCGAAGTTCGTAGTATTTTGTAATGCACCAGATGATAACCCATTTATGGCAGGAGCTTTCCATGGAGTTACAGAAGCAGATGCGATCATTAACGTAGGTGTCAGCGGACCTGGAGTTGTAAAACGTGCGATTGAAAATGTACGTGGAGAAAATTTTGAAGTTCTTTGCGAGACAATTAAGAAAACAGCATTTAAAGTAACTCGTGTCGGTCAGTTAGTAGCCAAAGAAGCTTCTAAGAGACTTGGAATCCCATTTGGTATCATTGATCTTTCTCTTGCACCAACACCAGCGGCAGGAGATAGTGTTGGAGAAATATTAGAAGAGATTGGATTAGAATATGCAGGAGCACCTGGAACAACAGCAGCTTTAGCAATGTTAAATGATCAGGTGAAAAAAGGTGGAGTTATGGCATCTTCTTATGTAGGTGGATTAAGTGGAGCCTTTATTCCAGTCAGCGAAGATCAGAGAATGATCGACGCAGTCAATGCAGGAGCTTTAACAATTGAAAAATTAGAAGCAATGACATGTGTATGTTCCGTAGGACTTGATATGATCGCAATCCCAGGAAAAACAAAGGCAACAACGATTGCTGGATTGATCGCAGATGAGATGGCACTTGGAATGATCAACCAGAAGACAACTGCAGTTCGTGTCATTCCAGCTATTGGAAAAGATGTTGGAGATCAGGTAGAATTCGGTGGATTACTTGGATATGCACCAATCATGCCAGTAAATGAATTCTCATGCGATGCATTCGTAAATCGTGGTGGAAGAATTCCAGCACCAATCCACAGCTTTAAAAACTAGAGATCAGAAAGTATCGAGGTGACAATTTTGGGGTATTAGATCAGCATGCAGACATTATATTATCAGAATCAGATATGATGGACATGCATACAGTCAAAGAACGAATGTCCGGATCATCTGTTAAGAGAACATGGGAGCAATTACACAAAATAATAGAGGAGTTCCCATAAATTCAAAGGAACGGCATATGCCGTGGACTAAATTATATAGATATAAACACAAATTAAGAAAAGAATTTAAAAGGAGATATATAAAATGAGTCAAAATGTATATGATGTGCTGCAGGAAAGAGGATTTATCGCACAGACAACACACGAAGAATTAAGAGAACTGTTAGGAAAAGAAAAGGTAACATTCTATATTGGATTTGATGCAACAGCAGATAGTTTAACAGCTGGACATTTCTTAACGATCATGGCAATGATGCATATGCAGAAAGCTGGGCATCGTCCAATCGCTTTGTTAGGTGGTGGAACAACAATGATCGGTGATCCATCTGGAAAATCTGACATGAGAAATATGTTAACAAAAGAAACAATCGATCACAATGCAAAACGTTTCAAAGAGCAGTTATCAAGATTTATTACATTTGATGATGACAAAGCAATTTTAGCAAACAACGCAGATTGGCTATTAAATCTAAATTATGTTGATTTCTTACGCGAAGTTGGAGTTCATTTCTCAGTTAATAAGATGTTAACAGCAGAATGTTACAAACAGAGAATGGAACGAGGACTTACATTCTTCGAGTTTAACTATATGTTAATGCAGGGATATGATTTCCTTGAATTAAACAGAAGATATGGCTGTAAATTAGAGATGGGTGGAAATGACCAGTGGTCTAATATTCTTGCAGGAGCTGATCTGATCCGTAGAAAAGAAAAGAAAGATGCTTATGGTTTAACATTAACACTTCTTACAAGAAGCGACGGAGTGAAGATGGGTAAAACAATGGCCGGTGCTGTATGGCTTGATCCAGAAAAGACATCTCCATACGATTTCTATCAGTATTGGAGAAATATTGAAGATGTGAAAGTAGAAGAGTGTTTATCACTTCTTACATTCCTTCCAATGGATGAGGTTCGTAGATTAGGAGCTTTAGAAGGAGCTGAGATCAATAAAGCAAAAGAAGTTCTTGCTTATGAAGTTACAAAGATCGTTCATGGAGAAGAAGAAGCGAAGAAAGCTCAGACAGCGGCAAAAGCAATGTTCGTAAGTGGCGGAGCAAATGAAGATGCTCCAACATTTGAATACGAAGCAGATAAATTAGCAGAAGGAATCGACATTCTTACAATGTTAGTAGATTCTAAACTTTGCACAACGCGTTCTGATGCAAGAAGAATGGTACAGCAGGGTGGAGTTTCTGTAAACGGTGAGAAAGTATCTGCAATTGATGCAACGTTTGGTAAAGCAGACTTTGATGATAAAGATCGTATTTTATTAAAGAAAGGTAAGAAAAAATTCTGCCAGATCAAAGAAAAATAATCAAGAAATAAACAAGCAGGAATCCCGGAGAGTTGATACTCCGGGTTTTTTTCGATATTCAAAAGGAAAATAAAAAAAGAAATATTAGAAAGAGAATCAGAAAAAGAAAAGAGGAAGAGAACTTTGAAAACAAAATGCACAAGAGGAATCATATATTTTATTGGTTTGATCGTGCTTGCACTTGGAATTGTATTAAATACAAAGACATTATTAGGAGTATCACCGATTATATCTATTCCATATAATATCTGTCATATCTGGCATTTAAACCTAGGAGCAATAACCTTTGTATTTTACTGCTTTTGTGTGTTGATAGAGGTAATCTTAAAAGGGAAAGAATTTAAATTATATGAATTATTACAGATTCCAATGAGTCTTGTGACAAGTGTATTTATTAATATTTTTGACCGGTATTTAAATATTGTACCAGATACATTGGGACAGAAACTTCTGGTATTATTTTTTGCAATCGTTGTTACGGGAATAGGTGCAGCAACTATGGTTAATATGAAACTTGTACCAAACCCTGCAGATGCACTTGCAGCGACGATAGGAGATAAACTTGGCAAAGGCATGGGGATTGGCAAAAATGTTTTTGATGTTACTTGTTTTTGTACGTCAGGAATCATTGGACTTGTATTTACAAGACATATCATAGGACTTGGAATTGGAACTGTACTGGCAGTTATTTTTACAGGAAGAGTCATTGCAGTTTATAATTATTTCCTAAAACATCCAATGCAGAATCTTGCAGGAATCACTGCAGAATTATAAGCCAGAGATAATGAAAGCCCTTCATGTTACAAAAGATAAATTAAGCATTACAGGCTTTGACAAACTTGCATTAGAGGAATTAAATCATCGTCAGGATGAGGCGATGATCTTAATCAAGCTTGAGTTATTTGAAGAACGAACCGTAAGAAGCTTCCGTGATAAATTGGCAGAAGAAGCAGGAGGGATTGCTTGGAAAGAAAAGTTAAAACTTAGGTATCAATTTCAAAAATATTGTATGTAATTTAAGCTAAATTTTGGAATAATCTAATGCCAAATAAAAAGAACGATGAACTCTTGCAGCTAGTTCATTTTGCTTTAAAATATCTTCTATCAAGAATGCAACGCCATCCTGATCATTAGAAGGAGCAATGACAGAACATACATCTTTCACAGTAGCAGAAGCATTTGCCATAGCAGCAGTGACTCCAAGATCAAGAGATAACATAGAAAGATCATTCCCACTATCACCAACCGCAAGGATTTGTGAAGGAGTGATCTTTTTTGTTTGGGCATAACGAAGTAGAGCTGTTCCTTTCTGTGCATTTACATGCGTGATCTCCAGATCATTTTTGGAAGTTGATACCGCGTGTAACTGGTCAACATCACGAATCTCATCTTTTAAAGTACGGATTTTATTACGATTAAAAAATGTAGTAGAGATTTTATAAATTGGTGTTTCACAGCCAAGCAGACTTTCTTTTCCTTCAAAAAAACAAACCTTAGAAACCATCATTGCAAAATCATGCCAGGTGCGGAAATATACCTTTCCTTCCTACTCAACAGAAGGAAATACTTCGTTTTTATAAGAATAGTTTAATAGATTTTCGATTATCTCTTTAGAAGTTCTTAAATGCCGGTATATCCCGTAACTTCGGGCTTTTCCGGCGTTTTTCATATCGGAAGAACCTCACAAATACTTTTATAACCCCTCGTGTTTTCCCGGTCAAAAGTAGTAGAAGAAGTAGTAAAATACCTGTCTGCTACTAAGCGGCAGCTTCGGTTTTCTCCGTGTTCACCACGTTGATTTCCGTCTTGGCTTCCAGCCTGTCCATTTCCTCCTGTGCGGAATGGAATGTGGCGTGAGCGTAATAGTTCAGCGTCATAATGATGTTGGAATGGTCCATGATATATTGTAGTGCTTTTGGGTTCATTCCGGCATTTGCTATTCTGGTGCAAAACGTGTGCCGCATGGTGTGGGGCGTCATTACTGACGGCAACGGCTCCTTGTGACACTTGTTATACTTCTTGGCAAGACACTTAAACATGGCGTCATAATGTACCGCTACTTTCGGTAGGACGTCCCGGTTCAGGAATAGGAAATCACTATACCCATCCACCTGTATTGCCTTGCCGCTCCTGCGGTTCTTCAACACGCGCTGGAACGCCTCACAAGCTGCTGCGCTCATTGGCACTTGACGAAATCCGCTGTCTGTCTTGGGCGTTTCGATATAGTAGCCGTCCTCCGTGCTTCTCAAAAGCTGGTGGTCTACATTGATAGAACGCTTTTCAAAATTCAGATCAGCAGGGGTCAGAGGAACCTTTGGCTCGGTATCGTCGTTGATTACTTCATTGATCTGGAAGTCAAAGGGATTTTTGCGGAGGCAATCGTCCTGAATCGCCATATAGAAGATGGCTTTCAGGGAACGCTTGCTATTGCAGATGGTCGTGTAGGCAACGCCCTTTTCCTGCATACGCAAAGCCCATTCTTTCGCGTCGGACAGCTTCACGCTGTTAATGCTGGCCGCCCCCAGCTTATCTTCTTCTAAAAGTTTCATTAGCTGCTGGCGGCTCTTTTGGGTTCCCCGCTTCACATTTCCCCGCTGCCGGATGTACTTGGCATAAAGCTGGCAGACCGTCATTTTCTTGCCGATGGTGCCTATCCCGTCGTCAAGGTCTTTCTGTATCTGCTTGATTTTCTCGCGGAGTGAAATATCTGCCCACTTCCCGGCAGGGATTTTGTCTGTGGGTACTAACTTCCATGAGTAAACAAACTTCTGTTCCCCAAAGGTGTCCGTATATTTGTAAGCGTATCTTCCGTCTGGTCGCTGGCTCTCTCCAGATTTCAAAAGGCGGCCCTTGCTATGCGGCACTATACCGAGTGTGCCGGTTGTTATGCAGCTTATCCGGCTGTGCAAGTTGCCAGCGGAACGCTATTTCAATCTCGGCTTAATCAGGGAGGACAGTGAACAGCGCCAGCGGACAAGCCATAAGTTGCAGCTCTGCCCGGAAAAATACCTGCCTATTGTCGAGGGCATCATTGACGGGGCAATCAAATTGAATGAAATCGACGGGAAAACGGAGGGTGAATAAAACATCCTCTGTTTTGCTTTTTATGGAGGCCGCGAAAGAGCCTCTTATTTTTTTATAGATTTTTTTCCGGGAATTCCGGTTTTGCGGGTAAAATGGGGCGTTCTGTTCGCTCTATATGCGGAGGAAAAGAAAAACAGCAAGCATAGGGAGTGTAGCCACACTCCCGAACACCGGTCCCATCCCTCCCTGCGGGCCGGAGCCGGTTGCTTGTTGGGGAAATCCCCAAACCCCTGAATGAAAGGACGGTGAGGAAATGGCAAACCGAAAACGGAAGATTGTGCTGCGCGTCCCTGTGACGCCGGAGGAAAGGGCGCTCATTCAAGAGAAGATGGCCCAGCTCGGCACAAGGAATTTTTCAGCCTATGCCCGGAAAATGCTGATTGACGGCTATATTGTCCATGTGGACACCAGCGACATCCGGGCGCAGACTGCGGAGCTTCAAAAAATCGGCGTCAACGTCAACCAGATTGCACGGCGTATCAACAGTACCGGGGCTGTGTACGCGCAGGACGTGGAGGACATCAAAGGGGCGCTAGCACAGATATGGCAATTACAAAGATACATCCTATCAAGGTGAACTTGAAAAAGGCGCTGGACTATATCGAGAACCCGGACAAGACCGATGATAAACTGTTTGTCTCCTCCTACGGCTGTTCGTATGAAACGGCGGATATAGAATTTCAAATGCTGTTAGATCAGGCGTTCAAGAAAGGCAGCAATCTGGCCCACCATCTGATACAAGCCTTTGAGCCGGGCGAAACCACGCCGGAGCAGGCCCACGAAATCGGACGGCAGCTTGCCGATGAAGTGCTGGGAGGGAAATATCCCTATGTGATAACCACCCACATAGACAAGGGCCATCTGCATAACCACATCATTTTCTGCGCGCTGGATATGGCAAACCAGCGCAAGTACATTTCCAACCGCCAGAGCTACGCCTATATCCGGCGCACCAATGACCGGCTGTGCAGAGAACACGGCTTGTCCATGGTGAAGCCGGGCAAGGACAAGGGAAAGAGCTATGCCGAATGGGACGCCCAGCGCAAGGGCGAGAGCTGGAAAGCAAAGCTGAAAACCGCCATTGACGCAGCTATCCCGCAGGCCAAAGATTTTGACGGCCTCCTGCGGCTCATGGAGGCGCAGGGCTACGAGATAAAGCGCGGGAAATTTATTTCATTCCGCGCCCCCGGACAGGAACGCTTCACCCGCTGCAAAACCTTGGGCGAGGACTACACCGAAGAAGCCATTACCCGGCGCATTAAGGGGCTGGCCGTGGACAGAGGGCCGAAACGGAAAGTGGATAAGGGAATCTCCCTGCGGATTGAGCTTGAAAACAACATCAAGGCCCAGCAATCGGCGGGCTATGCGCGGTGGGCGAAAGTCCATAACTTGAAGCAGGCCGCCAAAGCCTTAAACTTCCTGACGGAACACCAGATTGAAAGCTACGAGGGCTTGGAAAGCAGGCTGGACGAGATCAGCGCGGCCAACGACGAAGCCGCTCAAAGAGGCCGGGGTCACAAAGCTCCCCAACCTGTACGCCCTCAAAACCGAGTATAAAAAGCTGGACGCAGAACGGGAACGGCTGTCCGCACAGTACAGCGAAGCGAAACAGAAATTGAAAGAATACGGCATTGTCAAACAGAATGTAGACAGCATTTTGCGGACAACGCCGGGAAAGGAACATACGCAGGAACGATGAACATACCGAGAATGAGTTACCCCCAATACCGCAAGGCCCGCAGGCTCACCCATGAGTGCTGCAACTACTGTAACGGAAACTGCCTCCTGCTGGACGATGGAGAGGAATGTGTCTGTGTGCAGAGTATTTCCTATTCGCTGCTGTGCCGGTGGTTTAAGGTGGCCGTCCTGCCGCTGGACGCGGCCCTGTGCGCCGAGATCACCAAAGGCCGTGACGAGATCAAACGCTGCGCCGTCTGCGGGGCGGCGTTTACACCCAACTCCAACCGGGCCAAATACTGCCCGGATTGTGCGGTGCAGGTGCGCCGGAAGAAAGAGGCGGAACGCCAGCGGAAAAGATACCTCCTGTCTACGCATTTAGGGCGGTAAAAGTCCACGGAAATCAAGGGTTTTTCCGCATGGTCGGCAGGCAGGTGGATAAAGTTATCCTGTTCCCCTCAAAACGGGGTTCTAAATGCGGGAAAATGGCCAAAAAAAGAAGCGCCGGACGCAGAGGCTTTAACAGCCTCCGCGCCCGGCGTTTTAATAGATTTTTGTCCGATTATATGTTATACTATATATATTGAATAGTAGATTCGATAAGGAGAAGCCGTTTTATGAATAAATATGAAATTGAAACTGAAATACTGAAAGAACTAAAGACATTCTTACCTAAAATTAAAGAAGTCCCATTTGATAAAGCACTTCCTTTATTGCAAAGAGAAGCATGGCGTTTAGCCGATAAATATGATACTGATGGAGCTAATGTAATTAACATTATGATGAAAAGATTTAGGGAGATTGCAAATGAGTAGTGTAAAAAAGGGACTGGCACTTATTATTGCAAACGCAGATTATCAATCACAACCGCAACTACCATCTTGCCATAAGGATGGTACTGATATGAAAGCTAAGTTAGAACAATTAAATTTTGATGTCCTATATTATACTGATACCATAAGAAAAACTATACTTGAGGCTATTTCAGAATTTATTAAACTTGCTGATTGTTATTCTGTTCTTTTAGTGTACTATACTGGTCATGGAGTTCAAATTGATGGCGAAAACTATTTTGTTCCGATTGATTGTATATATCATCCAGTAAAGTCAGTGTTTATAGCTTCCTCATTAGTTGGAGTTAATACGATCACGCAATATATGAATGAACATGAAGAAAAAACTAATATTTTAATTCTGGATGCTTGCAGAAGTAGTCTATCTTTTGCAAAAGAGATGGGAAATATAGGACTTGCTGAAATTTCAGCAGGTAATGGAACAATAATTGCATTTGCAACATCACCTAATACCAGTGCATTTGCTCCACAAACTCCTGATGAAAATGGTTACTATACAAAAAGACTTCTTGAACATATAGACCATCCTAATATCAAAATTGAAGATATGTTTAAGCTCGTCAGAAAAGATGTTATAAATGATACAGGAGGACAGCAAGTTCCGTGGGAAAACACTTCACTGAATACTGATTTTTTCTTTAATACAATGACACAGGATGAGATTAGCGAAACTATATATCAGAGTGTTAGGAATTATTACTGCGCTGAAACTTTAATATGTTTAAGCAATCATTTTGGATATACCATATCTGATATTATGAGAATTTATCAGCGTCAAAAAAGTGAGAAACCGGGAGGAATTTATTTTAGAAACGAAACTTCATTTGAACAATTCGTCCTAAAGCAGATTTTAGAATTGAAGTTTGAAATTATAAATTATCGCTGGGTGTATAATGGAATCCCCGTATTGATGGGAGATTTTCAACATGACTATACTTGCGATTTATCATCTTGAAAGAAGTGCCGGACGCAGAGGCTTTAACAGCCCCTGCGCCCGGCGTTTTTGGATAATTGCCGATTATGTAATAGCATGATATAATACAGTAAAATAAAGCGGGAAACGGTGGAACTTATATGAATATTGAAAACTATATTGAATCACAGTACAGAGAGTTATTATCATGTAATCAAATAAATGCGGAATACTCCGATTTATATAAATCCTTTAGAAATCAAAAACTGCGGGAAATTCTTATGACCCTACATCATGATCTGGTTGGACTTTTTAGAACAATGAATGAAAGACTACCAACCGGGGAACATGAAGCGCACTTTTGGGCAGAACCGAGTAGAGATTTAATTAAGAGAATTGAAATGATATTCGGCTTAGTAAATTCACTAAAGGAAACTCCTTTAGCCTTTCAAATAGACCCATACTATTTAGATTTACTCACACGCTGTCGAGATTTTCTTAGTTCAAGCGGTGGAAGTTCATTGCCGCCAAATATGGCAAAGGTCGAGTTATATTATACGCTTCCTATTTTTCTACCTCTTAGTAGCATAACCATTTCACATAAGCAACAAGATTTTACATTTGATTTGAAACTGATCGGAAGCGGTTCTTATGCTAATGTTTATAAATATAAGGACACTTTTTATAATCGACCTTTTATTTTGAAGCGCGCAAAAAAGGAACTTACAGATAAAGAAATTGCCCGTTTCAAAAGAGAATTTGATGTAATGAATGATCTATCTTCTCCATACATACTTGAAGTTTACTGCTACAATCCCGATAAAAATGAGTATATTATGGAATATATGGATTATACATTGGATGGATATATCGCTGCTCATAACTCCACCTTAACAATTATACAGCGAAAAGGAATCGCCCAACAAATATTACGCGCTTTTGATTATCTTCATTCAAAAGGACATCTACATCGTGATATAAGCCCTAAAAATATTTTGATAAAAGAGTACGACGATACCCTTGTGGTTAAACTTTCGGATTTTGGACTTGTAAAAATTCCTGATAGTACGTTAACAACAGTTAATACGGAGTTCAAGGGCTATTTTAATGATCCTGCACTGGTTGTCGAGGGGTTTAACACTTATGGCATAGTTCACGAAACTTATGCTCTCACCAGAGTTATTTATTTTGTAATGACAGGTAAAACTAATACAGAAAAAATTACGAATCAGAATTTACGATCTTTTGTTGAGAAAGGATTGAACCCGGATAAAGCCAAAAGATTTCAAAATATTCACGATATGATTTCAGCGTTTAAGACCATATAAAAATGCCGGACGCAGAAGCTTTGACAGCCCCCGCGCCCGGCGTTTTGCTTATTCGTTTGTGAAGTGGAACCGCTGCGCCGCAAAGTCGGCGTCGCTCATGGCGTCCAGCTTATCGGCGGTCTGGCAGGCCAGCGCCGCCATTTCCTTGTCCATGTCCGGCAAAGCTGCCCTGAGATTTGCCGCCGTCCTTCGGCGGTTGGCATTGTGGTACAGACAGATCAGGTTTTCTTCTTCCACGGTGAAATACATTCCTCATACCTCCATTTCTTTTGATTTTTCCCGCGCCGGGGGCCTCTTTTTCTGTTCCTCCTTGGCGGCGGCAAGCTGCGCCCGGATGGATGGTTTCTTTTATTTCTGCGTTGTCTTTCGGGTCTGCTTGGGCTTTTTGGCCTCCGCCTTGGCTGCCTCGGCCACATCCAAAAGGGAAATCTGCTCCCCGGCTTTTGCCCTCGCTTCCAGTTCCTCCATAGACGGGGCGTTGTTCATCATGCCGTCGATCATGTTGTAATTCTGCTCGGTGGACATTTCCGCCGTCTTGATATGGCTTTCTGGCTGGGCGAGGATGGCAAAGGCCCTTGTGCCATTTGCCATAATCAGATACCTGCCGTCCTTCGACTGGTGGTGGAATCCATACCCGGCGGCCTCCATCTGTTCCCGGCTCCTGTCGGTCAGATAGAAACGGCCCCGTGGCGTCTGGATTTGTTCGCCGGTCATGCACTCGTCCGGTGTGAGCTGCTTTTCCGGTTGGGCGAAAAACTCCGGCACCTGCCGGTAGTCGGCTCCCTCGTCCACATAGTAGGCGGTCTGTTTCCTATCCTGCCGGAACACCACAATATCCCCCGTAGAGAGGGAATGTCCCTTGTAATCGGCGGGATGTTCTATGTTGAAGCGGCGGTAAATCTCGTCCAGTGTGGTGTCCTTGTCCAGCGGCGCGGTGTAGACAAGCTGGTAATTCTTCCTGTTCACCGAAATTCCATCTGCCTGCAAGTCCTCATAGGAACGGTAGCGGAAGTTGCGCCCCTCCGGGCCGGGCGGCACTTGGTAGATGGAAAAGTTGGGCTGCGCCGGGGCCTCATAGTCAGAGGCAACATATTCCTCCACCGTCAGCCCGGCAGCGGCGGCTTCCTGTTCCAGCTCTGCCTCGATCTGTTTTTTATAGTCCTGCAAGCTCTGGTCGAAGTCGGCAAGCTGCGGCAGCTCCGGTAAGTGGTACTGTCCCTGATTGAGAAGCGGACGGCACTCCTTTACATAGTCCAAAACCGCGTTGAAATAAGCGGTCTGTTCCGGCGTCAGGGTTTCCCCGGATTGCAGCGGACGCCGGGCCTCCTGCTCCATAGCGGCCAGATTGCAGTGCAGCTCCATATACGGAACAAACTCATGCAGCAGCATATCCCGCTGGGCCTTGTCCGCCTCCCATGCCTCCGGCCCCTCATGGTGCAGCACATGGTTTTTCCAGCTTTCATCCTGCGCGTAGTATTCGTGATAGCCCTGGATATGCTGGATCAGGGAACCGTCCCCGTCGCCAAAGTCCTGCCGCCCCTCGTAGCTGTCCGGCTGGCCCTGCATGGTAAAATCAATGCGGAACTTGGTCTTGTCGTACCAATGGCCCGTATAGCCCGGCAGCTCCCGGTCATGGCGTCTGGCGCTGTCCAGCTCCTTGAAAACGGCCTCGGTTTCATGCAGCGGCATTTGCTGGCCGTCTTTCAAATGGGGGCTTTCACTCCAAAGGATCGTGACAACCGGCTCCGCTGCCGGATGCTGCGCGATCTGCCGCTGGGCGTTGGCAACGGCAATCTCACTTTCGATCTCGCTTTTCACAAAGGAATCCATCTGGCCCTTTTGCAGCTCATAGCCCTGTTCACACAGGCGGTTGATAAGCCCGATCACCTTGTCGGTATCGCCCACGGCCTCGGCATAGGCCACGATCAACTGCCGTTCCTCGCTGCCCAAACGCGGGGCGTTTTTCTCTGCCAGCTCAATTAGGGCGGCGGCCCGGTCAGCCGGAGACGCCTCCGGCACGAACGGCTTTCCATTCAAAAGGCCGTCGATCCCGTTCCACGCCTGCGGCTGGGGAATGGCGTTGGCCTGTTCAGCGGCTTCCAGAAAAGCGTCCAGCCCGCCGCCGGTCAGGGGTTCCATCGTCCCAGCCGGTCGCTCATGAATGGCAAGGATTTCTTTTTCGGCTTCCGCAAGGGACAGGTCGGGATTGTCAAGCTGGCCTCCGTCCAGTTCCTTGTAGTCGGGGCTGTACAGTGTGTAGTCATAGCCGGTTTCCGATGTCTGGATATACAGGTAATCGCCGTTTTCCAGACGGTAGGCGGCCTCCTGCGGGGCTTTGGCCTGTTCCAGTGTTCCATCCCCGGCAATGGTAAAGCCCTGCGCCTGCGCCGCCTCCTTGGTTCCCTGCGACACTTCGCCGGTGGATTTCAAATCCACGTCAATGAGGGTTTGCAGCATGGCTTTTACGCTGGCGGTCATTTCCTGCTGTTGCTCCGGGGGCAGCTTGGAAAATACGCTGTCCGGGTCTGGCTGCTCGGCGGCCTGTTCTAACGGCGCGGACAGCCGCA
>OGQI01000739.1_pt1 | contig 24769 bp, 28 predicted proteins | sample 1553171 | NCBI WGS metagenome assembly OGQI01 (sample SAMEA2579988, study PRJEB22360) | human gut metagenome | biome: human gut; feature: human-associated habitat; material: faeces | place: Denmark | collected 2008/2010
GAGTAGCACGTAATTTAGCCTCTTTGGTACCACAAGAAGTATAGAGCTTAGACTAGCACTAAAAAGGTAATAATCTTCAAAGATTATTACCATGTGGACAAAATTTATTTTGTCCCTTTTTTATCATAAAAATATGATATGAAATTTAATAAAAAAATATTAGTTATAGTTTGCAATGTGGTATTGTTAAATATTGCAAATCAATGCTTTGCATCAACTAATGATAATACAAAGTTATATTCAAAAAATGGAGAAAACTATATAGATAAAATTTATAGTGTAGAACAAAATGAAAAAAATCAATTTATTGAAAATATTGAAAATGAAATACAAATAGATGGCAATAAATATATTTACACTAATAAAAATATTGAAAATACGGATACAATAGATAAAAAAGATATAGAAACAACTAAGAAAATTACATTAAAAACAAACAATAGACAAAAGATAATTGAAGAATTAGGAAAAACAGTGGAATACAATGAAAATGGTTATATTGGAACATATACATTAGACACTGATACGATAAAAATAGAACCACATAATAATGGATATTATGATAAATTGATAGATACAACAATTGAATATAAAGATTTAGAGAAAAACGATTTAGATTATATTCCAAAACAGGTTACATACAAAGGCAAAAAACTTGACTTATTAAAAACAAAATGGGAAGAAACAGAAAATAAGCCAATAGGAAATGCTACGATAGGTACAAAATATAAAGCAATATGTTATTATGCAACAAAAGAAAGAGTATATAACCCTACGACATATACTATTACAGCAGATTATAAAGGAATTGCAGAGAAAAAAGTCGAGAAACCATTAAAAATAACATTATCATATATACAACAAAAAAATGATGAACCAAAAATTGTTGAAGAAAAAAATATAAATCCTATACCAATTTTAGGAGGAACATCAAGCCTTATTGTGTTTTTAGGAGGACTAATGTTATTTATGAAAAATGTTAAAATATATAATTATCAAAACGGAAAATGGAGATATATTGGAAAAACATTGTTATTAAAAGGAAAAATTAGATTAGATAGATTTACAAACAAAGAAGTAACTAATAAATATAGAATTGAATTGACAAAATCACAAAGTAGAAAATACAACAATAAGACTATAACAATAAGTAAAGGAAAAAATAGTTGTAAGCAAATAATACATAGTAACAACGAAAGTGTAGATTTTGAAGTGCGATTATAGGAGGAACATAAATAATGAAAAAAGATATTAAGTTTTGGCTACTAATTGTTATAGTGGCTATTTTAATGACTATAATATCTGTATTTGTAGTTTATAAATATCATATATATAAGGCAAATGTAGATGCGAATAGCATTGAAGTTGGAGATAATGAAGATTTAGAAGAAACAAATACAGAAGATATAGAAAATATAAAAATAAATGAGGCTGATCTTATTGGAAAACTTACTATACCTGACATATTATTGAAAGATGCACCAATAAAAGAGGGAACAGAATTAGATATATTATCAGATTCAATAGGACATTTTAAGAGTACAAGTTTGTATAGTGGAAATGTTGGATTAGCCTCACATAATTCAGGAGGAAAGGGGGATTATTTTAAAAATTTAAAAAATATAAAAGTTGGAAGTGAAATATTTTATCAAACAAAATATGGAGTAAAAAGATATATTGTTGAAACAAAAAAAGTAATTGATGAAACTGACTTTTCATATTTGAAATCTACAGAAGATAATAGAATAACACTAATAACTTGTGTAGCAGGGAAAAAAGACAAAAGACTTTGTATTCAGGCAATTGAGAATTATGAAAATATGGACTATGGACAATAAGAATTGATGGGTTCGCCTTTTTTTTATTAAGAATGTATAATTAAATCATAAGGAGATGGTTTGATTATGAAAAAGATAATTATATTTATAATTACAATATTGATATTAGGAGTTATTGCTATGTATTCTTGTATTCAAAATTCCAAAAGGATACAAGATGATAAGATAAAAAATGACGATAATAATTTAGAAATTGCTGAGATTACAAATGAACCCAAAGAAGAAAATACAGAAAATGATTTATTGGTTGAAAATAAAAATACAGAAGCAATAATTGAACAACCCAAAGCAATAGATAATACAGAAGTTACTAAAAAGGAAAAAATACCAAAAGAAACTTCAAATGAAATAAAAAAAGATAACAGTAATATTAAAGCAAGTAAACAACCCAAAAGCAATAATTCAAATCAAATATCAGAGAATGTAAATGAAAAGAAAAACGAACCTAATAAAGAAGTTAAAACAGAAAATAAAGTAATACAAAAAGATGAAACAAAGCAACAACAAACAAGTGATACAAAAAAAGAAGAAAATGTAAAAAAAGAAGAATACAAAAGAAATAACCAAATGATTGAAAAAATAAAAAATATAATTCAAAAAAATGAAACTGAAGATATGAAGAAATATGGATATGAAATTGTAGTAGATAGTTCAATAAAAGAAATGACAAATCAATTTACATATACTGAAGATAGAGTAAAACAAAAAATTACTTGGAAATTTGGTACAATAAAAATATATGCAGAAGATTATTATTGCAATGGGCAGTATATAATGACAGAATGCTATATAATTTAAAAAATAGATAGACACTTAATAGGTGTCTATTTTTTATGAAAAAAGGGAGGAAAATATTTATGAAAAATAAAATAATAAAAAGATTTGTTGCTATAACAATGATACTAATAACTTTAATTTCTACATTTTCAAATGTTGTGTTTGCAACTGAAATAAATTCAGCACATTTACAAAATAAAGGAGATGTAGAATATCATTTGCAATATTGGAATGAGTCAAAAAATGCGTGGTATTATATAATAACAACTTTTGTTACATATACTGAAAATGGAAAAGAATATCCTGCTTATTGTGTTAATAAAGAATATCCAGGAGTTGGAGAAGAAAGCGATTACAGTGTAGATGTAAATGCAAGTGTTACCGATGTCTTAGGAGATGTTAGAATATGGAGAACAATAATAAATGGATATCCTTATAAATCAGCAAGTGAATTAGGTGTTGCAAATGACTTAGAGGCTTTTCAGGCAACAAAACAAGCAGTATATTGTATTTTATATAATTACGATCCAGCAACTAGATATAGAGGTTCAGAGCAAGGAGCAGATGCTAGAGGAAGTGCAATAAAAAATGCTATAGTAAAAATGGTAAATGAAGGAAGATATGGTAGTCAGACTCCAGCAGAACCTGATATAACATTAAGCAAAAGTGGAGAATTATATGAAGATGGCAATTATTATACTCAAAAGGTAAATGTGTCAAGTAAAGTAGAAATGGCAAATTATTATATAACAAGTGTTAATAATTTACCAAGTGGTACTATAATAACAAATTCAAATGGAAATCAAACAAATTCCTTTAATGGAAATGAAAGTATGTATGTTAAGATTCCCAAAAGCCAAATGGGACAAGATATAAATAATGCAGTTATAAATGTTCAAGGAAAAGTAAAAACTTATCCTGTCTTTTATGGTAAAACAAGGAAACAAGGAACACAAAACTATGCTTTAACATTTGATCCGTTTGGAGATGGTGTTGGTAGAATAGTGTTAAATGCAAAAACAAATACAGGAAAAATTCAAATAAATAAAACTGATAGTGAAACATCACAACCAATATCAGGGGTAACATTTCAATTAAGAAATGAGGATGGAAGTGTAGTAGCAAATGCTACAACAAATGAAAATGGAATTGCTAATTTTACAGGATTATATCAAAGAAATTACAAATTGGTTGAATTATCTACTAATCATAATTATGTCTTAAATAAGGCTACTTTTGATGTGAATGTAGAATATAATAAGACAACAAAAAAAGATATAACAAATGACCATAAAAAAGGAAATCTAAAGATATATAAAGTTGACAAAGATAATCATAAAATAGCACTTGGAAATGTAAAATTTGATTTATATTCAGAAGAATTTAAAAGAGTAATAGGAAGTTATACAACAAATGTTGACGGAGAAATAAAAATAGATAATTTAAGAACAGGCTCATATAAGTTAATAGAAAAAAATACTGGAAAATGGTATAATCTAGCAAAAGATACAGAAGTTGAAGTAAAATGGAATACTACTGAAGAAAATACAATAGAAAATGAACTAAAAAAAGGTCAAGTAAAAGTTGTAAAGGTTGATTTAGATAATAATGAAGTAAAATTACAAGGAATAAAATTTGATGTTTTAGATGAAAACGGAAAAGTATTGGAAACTATAACAACAGATGAAAACGGAGAGGCATATACATCAAGATATGCAATAAGAGATTATTCAAAAATAACAATTAGAGAAAAAGAAACACTACAAAATTATGTATTAAATGATACACCTCAAACAATTACATTAGAAGCGGATCAAATAAAAACAGTTACATTTACAAACGAGTTAAAAAAAGGTCAAGTTAAAGTAATAAAAGTGGATTTAGACAATAAAGAAGTGAAACTAAAAGGCGTTGAATTTAAAGTATATGACCAAGATAATAAACTTGTAGATACAATAACAACAGACGAGAACGGAGAGGCAGTAAGTAAAAGATTAAGAATAGATAAAGAATATCATGTTGTAGAAAGTAAAACATTACAAAATTATGTATTAAATGACACTCCACAAAAAGTAACATTAAAACAAGACCAAATTACTGATTTGACATTTACAAACGAGTTAAAAAAAGGTCAAATAAGAGTTATTAAAGTTGATAAAGAAAATCACGAAGTAAAATTACAAGGTGTTGAATTTAAAGTATATGATCAAGATAATAAACTTGTAGATACAATAACAACAGACGAGAACGGAGAGGCAGTAAGTAAAAGATTAAGAATAGATAAAGAATATCATGTTGTAGAAAGTAAAACATTACAAAATTATGTATTAAATGACACTCCACAAAAAGTAACATTAAAACAAGACCAAATTACTGATTTGACCTTTGAAAATGAACTAATAAGAGGATATATAAAAATAGTAAAAGCAAGTAAAGAAGATAATAAATACAATGGAGATACAAAAGGAACAAGATTAGCAAATGCAAAATTTGAAGTATATGATCAAGATGGAAAAGTTGTAGATACATTAGTAACTGATAAAAATGGAGAGGCTACAACGAAGGCATTATTAAAAGGAAAATACACAATTAAAGAAATAGAAAGTCCCGATTATTATATATTAACAGATGTAGTATTTGATGCAGAAATAAAAAAACACAAAGAAGTTGTTGATGTAAATGTATTAGATGATAATGTAGATATTGAAGTTGAAGTAAAAAAGAAAGGATTTGTAGAAACACAAAGTAAAGATAGTATATATTATGATTTTTCAGATATTCATAATAAATCAAATATAGCATTAGATAACTTTACTTGGAGTGATTCACTTCCAACAAATGCCCTAAGAGCAAACAGAATATATACAGGTACTTGGAATGAAGATTTAAAATATTCTGTATGGTATAAAACTAATTTAAGTGATGATTATAAAATGTTAGTTGATGGATTAAGTACACAGCAAAATAATGAAGTGAAATTTACGGATGTAGAGTTACAAGATGGAGAATTTATAACAGATTATGAATTTAGATTTGGAACAGTAAAAGCAGATTTTAGAGAAGTTGAAAAACCAAGATTATATTGTGATATGCTAGATAATTTACCAAATGGATTTATATTTGTAAATCATACAAAAGTATCAGGAAATTATAAGGATAAATATGTTGAAGATAAAGATGATTGGAAAACAATAACATATTATAAAGACATAGAATTATCTGAGAAATTACCAAGAACAGGAGGAAGTGATTTAGGAACATTTATTGCAACTGGAATTATTATAGGAATAAATGCAATTGGATTACTAATAGCACTAAGAAAAAAAGATAAAAACATTGACAATGCTAAATAAAATTATATAATAATGACTAATATAAATGAATTCATATATTTATATTGGTTTACTAAATTATGGTGTATATAACTATTTTTATAGTTTATACGCCTCTTTTTTTTTGCAAAAAAATGTGCTATAATACCAAAAGTATAAACAAAAATGGAAGTGATTAGAAATGAACTTACAATTTGTAAATGATTATATAGAAAGAAAATTGGCAGAGAATGAAAATTACATTAGATATACATTTTATGAATTAAGAATAAAAAATAATTTATCGGAAGAAGAAGTAGACAAATTTCTTGCATTAAATAAGACATACCTTGAAAAGAAAGGCTACAATGTATATTTTACAGGAACAAGATTTGTTTATGACGATGCAAACAGAATTGTGCAACCAAATGAACTAATGATAGCAATAAAAGAAGATAAGGAGTAAAAATAAGATGGAAGAAAAATTAAAAAAACAAAGTATAAATAGATTAGACATTCCAGACAGAGCAATTAAAACATTAGAAAACAACGGAATAACAATGCTAGGAAATTTAATTGATAATTCAAAATCAGACTTAAAAAAAATGGGATTAGAACAATTTGAGATAAACAAAATAAATATAGAATTACAACTGATCGGATCAAATTTAAAAGGTAGTTTATAATTAAAAATATAGAGAGTTATAAAATAAAAGAAAATAAGGAGGAAATTATGAATATTTCAAATGTAGAATTTAAAGCAACAGAACAAAATGATTCATTTTATTTTTTAAACAAAGGAGCAAAATTGTATAATAAAGGAGAGTATCTTGAAGCCATTGAATATTATGAAATAGCAGCCACTATGGGAAACTCTCATGCAATTAGCAATTTAGGGTATTGTTATTTATATGGTAGAGGAATTTCAAAAGATGAAAAAAAAGCTGTATTATATTTTAATATTGCAGCAAATAAAAATGATGTTGATGCATTATATAAATTAGGAACTTTATATCTTTCAGGAACAGTTGTAAATAAAGATAAAGAAATTGCTTTATATTTATTAAAAAAAGCAGTAGCTCAAGCTGAAGATTTATCAGATTTCCCAAGTTTGTGTTATACATTAGCAAATGAGTATATAAAGGATATTAGAAATAATAATCCAGAAGAAATATACAGTTTACTAGAAGAGGCAAAATACGGTTATGAATATGAAATAGAAGAAAATGGAGCAACATATTATCAAAAAAATTATAATGAAGTATTAAAAATGCTAGAAAATCCATTATTTGATGAATTTGAAAATGAAGAAGAATGATAGATTTTTTAGCTTCAGATATGTATGGAATTATTATAGGAATAAATGCAATAGGATTGGCAATAGCATTAAGAAAAGAAGATTTATGCCCTATTTGCAAAAATGAATTAGGATTTATTTTCAGAGGTTTTCCACGAAAGGAAGATACAAATAAATTAAGAGATAACAATATTAAATTTGTATTAGGTGGATGTATATGCTATGGAGATAAAAATAAAGATTCAGAATATTTTTGGGATCATTGCAAAAAAGAATTCAAATATAATTTTGAAGAAATTGATAAAAAATATTATACTATGTATTAGGAGTTGAGAATTATGATAGATTCAAAAAATGGGATAATAGGGTTAGCAGTTGGAGATGCTATGGGAGTTCCTCTTGAATTTTGCTTCAGAGAAAAATTGATGGCAAATTTAACTACTGAAATGTTAGGGTATGGAAGTCATAATGTGCCAAAAGGAAGTTGGTCAGATGATACTTCGATGACTCTTTGTTTGATTGATGCAATAAATACAACAGGTAAAATAGTTCCAAAAGATGTAGCTGATAACTTTGTAAAATGGGCTGAGAATGAAGAATATACTCCTTGTGGAAAAAGATTTGATATAGGAAGAACTTGTTTACAGGCAATAATGAACTATGAAAGAGGAGTAGATCCAGTTGATGCAGGTTTAGATGGAGAATTAAATAATGGGAATGGTTCTTTAATGAGAATTTTGCCACTTATTTATTATTGTTATTCAAAAAATATGAATGAAGAAGATATTTATTATAATGTAAAAGATATTTCTTCAATTACTCATAAACACGAAATAAGTATTATGGGATGCTATATATATGTTTTATTTGGGATAGAACTATTGAAGAAAAAAAATCTAGCAGAAGCATATAATAAAATAAAAAAAGTAGATTATTCTATGTTTTCTAAAGAGTGCATATCAAAATATGATAGAATACTAAAACAAAATATCGAAAAATATAAATTAGATGATATAAGTTCGACTGGATATGTAGTGGCAACTCTAGAGGCAACTTTATGGACTATATTAACAACAGATTCTTTTGATTCTGCAATAATAAAAGCTATAAATTTGGGAAATGATACAGATACTGTAGGTGCGTGTGTTGGAGGATTGGCTGGAATATATTATGGATTAGAAAATATAAATAAAAATTGGATTATGGATTTACAAAAGTATGATTATATAGAGAATCTTTGTAATCAATTCAACTTAATACTGAACTAATGATAAGACCTATAATAAGAAATAAGTTAATAATAAAGAGCTAGTTATACTAACTCTTTATTTCTTTATTTATTTGTTTCATTGCTTTTAAAATCAATTTATCAAGTTTTTGACTTTGCTGAAGAATTTTGTTATAAGATACCTTTTTTTCAATGAGCCTATGTAATTTATTTCTATTATAACTTATCATAACTTTTAATATTATATTCATAGTACCTCCATAATATAAGTATAGCATAATAAATACGGAAAAAATGTTATAATTTGTCGAAAAAACAAAAAAGAGAGCAATTTTACTCTCATTATTAATCTATTTTATTTTTCCAATCATTTGCTTCAGCATCATCAAATCTTTTATCTGAAAAAAATTCTGATAACTTCATATCAAAAGCCTCACAAATATAAAGTAAGTTTTCTAGTCTAATGGTTCTATTTTTTCTAGTTAAATACATTGTTAAAGTAGAACGATATATACCTGTTAGTTTGGATAATTGGCTAGAATTTATGTTTTTCTCTTGCATTATTTCTTTTATTTTTGTTGCAATTAAATCCGAAAAATCCACTTGAATCGCCCCTTTCGAGAACATTTTAGCAAACATATAAGCACAATCTGTTCATCAAAATGAGCAAAAACACTCCAAAATGTTCACTTGAATGAGCAAATGTGCTATAATAGTAAGTACAAGAGTTTTGTTTTTATTATGAGAAAATTTATATTTGTATATACAATGAATAATTATATTTTTACTAGAAAAAATATAAAATAGAACGGAGGTGTTGAATATAAACCAATACATTGAAGAAAAGGAACTTGAAATAATAAGATTAAAAAATGAAATAGAACAAAGAAAAATATTAAAGGAAAAAATTATATCAATGCTTAACACAGAAATATCAATACCAGACTATGTAATAGAGGATATAATTGACGGAGAAGATTACATGCATATATGCTTAATGATAAATGTTGCAACAATAAATAATAGAATATCAAAAGAAGAAAACAAAAAATTAAAAGAGATAATATTGAGTAAATTTGAAATAAAAAATATGTATGATCGTATATCTGTAACATAAATAGAAAAAAACATTGAGTTTCTTAACAAAATATAGTATTATATTTATACTCTATAAAAAAGGTAGGAAAATAAATGAAAAAAAATATTTGTGAAGAAATAAGTAAATGGCAAAAGGAATATGATAAAAAGCCATTGGTAGACTTATCTCAATATTTTACGACTAAGGACAAGGAAATCATAAAAAAATTAAACATTGTATTAAGTGACAAAGTATATACTGAATATGAATTTGAATGCTTAGAAATGGATTTGATAGCATTTTATAAACAAAAAGAACTATTAAAAAAGATGGGAATAGCATATAATGAAATAAAAAGAATTTGGAATATTTGTAATACGATAAGAGAAGATTATTGCATATAAAAAAGGCTAGAATATCATTTGTTGAAGTCTAGTCTTTGTAATAGGAATCATCATCTAGGTTACTAAAAATTGGATCATTGAAAAATTCCTGTAAATTTGTATTTAAGCCATCACATATTTGAGCAAGAGTTGTAAGTCTTGGAACTTTTGTCTTTCGTGTGCTAAATACAGAATTTAAAGTTGCCTTAGGAACACCTGTTGCTTTATACAAATCCCATAAAGTAATCAAATTGTTTTTACTCATATAATATTTAACTCTTTGATAAATTGCATCAGATAATTTCACAACAATCACTCCTTTACATATAATCTGAGAATAGTATAGCAATTTTTTTTACGATAATAGGCTAAATTCTTAGCCTAAATACTTTTGTTAAAAGTATAAAAATATGAATTTAATAGGAGAAAAAGGTATGCAAGAAAATTTTAGTTTTGAAAAATGGCATAAAAAGTATAAAACAAATAAAATTGTAGATTTAAAAAAATATTTTTCTATAGAAGAATTTAATTATTTTAGAAAATTAGGAATAAAAATAAAAGATGACATTTATACTGCTTTTGAATTTGATAATTTATATTATTATGGCTTATTACCATATTATGTGCCTGAGGATGAAGAATTATCAGAAGAGGAAAAGAAAAATTGTAAAGAACTTAATGGAACAGGTGTAAGTAGAGAAACCTTAAATTCTTTGTTAAAAAAATGTGAAGAAATAATGGAAACTGAGAAAATATATGCGATGTAAAAGATAGAAAACATAAAATTATTAAGTGGAAAATTTTTGGGATTGATAGATATTAGAATATCAAATAAAACTATTACTAGCAGAAAAAATCCTTGATGTTATGTAGCGAACTACTTGATTGAAATGAAGAAAAAATATAAAATTGATAATATAAAAACAAAAGGGAGGAATGAAAGATGAACGAAAAAAAGAAAATTGATGTTGTTGTATATAAAATAACAGCAGAAGAAGAACAAAAGATAAGAAATATGTTTGGAAAAATGAATTTAGATTGTGAATTTAAACAAGCATTAGATGAAAACGGAAATATTTGTAAAGATGGACAAGTTAGTTTTATGAAAATGCCTGAAGATAACGAAGATCCAAACAATGAAATATTTGATAAATTATTTGGACAAGAAATTACTGGAGAAGATTTTGTTGTTGGAGATGAATGTTTTGAAGATTTAAGTAAAATAGAGGAATCTTTAAGAAAAAAATTTATGGTATAGTCATATAAGAGAATATACGAATATCTGAGGTGTGTTGGATATTCGTTTTTTAATAATGAAATAAGGGCATATTTTGTTTTTTTATGGAAAATATTGAGAAAAAAGAGATTTTGTGATATAAGATATAATAGTTATAATAGATTTTGAGGAGGTTACAATGAATAAACAACAGTTAGCATCTAAAATATGGGAATCAGCCAATAAAATGCGTTCAAAGATTGAAGCAAATGAATATAAAGACTATATTTTAGGTTTTATATTTTATAAATTTTTGTCAGATAAAGAAGAAAATACATTAAGAAATATGGGATTATCAGGAGATCTAAAAGTAGTAACAGAAGATAATCAAAGAATAGTTAAAACCATGCAGGAAAGAATAGGCTATTTTATAGCTTATGATAATTTGTTTTCTACTTGGTTATCCAAAAAAAATGACTTTGATGTTTCAAATGTAAGGGATGCATTATCAGCTTTTAATAGATTAATAAATGAAAGTCATAAAAAAGTTTTTGAAAAAATATTTGATACATTACAAACAGGGTTAAGTAAACTAGGTGATAACTCAAAATCACAAACAAAAGCTATTAGTGATTTAATTTATTTGATAAAAGATATACCAATGGATGGTAAACAAGACTATGATGTATTAGGATTTATTTATGAATACTTAATCAGCAATTTTGCAGCGAACGCAGGAAAAAAAGCAGGAGAGTTTTATACACCTCATGAAGTATCTCAACTAATGTCTGATATAATAGCTAATCATTTAAAAAATAGAGAAGATATTGAGATATATGACCCAACAAGTGGTTCAGGTTCATTACTAATTAATATCGGTAATTCTGTTGCAAAATATGTAAAAGATTCAAATAAAATCAAATATTATGCACAAGAATTAAAGCAAAATACATATAACTTGACTAGAATGAATTTAATAATGAGAGGAATATTACCTGATAATATAGTTACAAGAAATGGAGATACTTTAGAAGATGACTGGCCATTTTTTGATGAAAAACATGAATATACGCCTTTGTTTATTGATGCAGTAGTTTCAAATCCACCTTATTCTCAAAATTGGAATCCACAAGATAAAGAGGCAGATCCTAGATATAAAGAATATGGATTAGCACCAAAAGCTAAAGCAGATTATGCGTTTTTATTACATGATTTATATCATCTAAAAAGTGATGGTATAATGACAATAGTTCTTCCACACGGAGTTTTATTTAGAGGTGGAGAAGAAAAAGAGATTAGAAAAAGCTTAATTGAAAAAAATAATATAGATACTATTATTGGATTACCAGCAAATATATTTTTTGGAACAGGTATTCCAACAATAATTATGGTATTAAAAAAACAAAAAAATAATACTGATATTCAAATAATAGATGCATCTAAAGGATTTATCAAAGATGGAAAAAATAACAAACTAAGAGCTTGTGATATTAAAAAAATAGTTGATACAGTAATTGTAAGAAAAGATGTAGAAAAGTATTCAAGAGTTGTATCAAGAGAAGAAATTAGAGAAAATGATTATAATTTAAATATACCAAGATATGTTGATTCTTCTGATGAACAAGAAACTTTTGATATTTATGCATCAATGTTTGGAGGAATTCCAAAAGAAGAATTAGATAACTACAATGAATACTTTGATGTTTTTCCAGATTTAAAAAAGGATTTATTTAAACAAGTAAATGAAAATTATTTTGAACTTGAAAAGGACAATATATATGAATACATAAAAAATCATAAAGATATAATAAAATATAAAGATAATTTCAGAAATTCATTTTGTAATTTTGAAGCTTATTTATCTGATGAATTGATAGCAAATTCAAACGAAATAAAGATAGGTAGCGAAGAAAATAAAATTAGCAATGAAATATTTAAAAGAATGAATGAAATTTCTTTGATAGATAAATATAAGGCATATCAAATATTAGATGATGAATGGACTAATATTGCATCTGATATAGAATTAATACAGACAGAAGGACTACAAACTTGTAATAAAGTTGATCCTAAAACTGAAATAAAAAAGAAAAATGGAAAAGAAGAAGAAGTACAAATAGGATGGAAAGGCAGAGTTATACCTTTTGAATTAGTTCAAGAATACAAAATGAAAGATGAAGTCAAAAGTATAAGGAATATAGAAAATAGATTAGAAGAAATATCATCATTCTATCAAGAAACAATCGAATCATTATCAGAAGACGAAAAGGAAGAAATAACGGACATGCTAAATGAAACAAATGATGCTTTTGTAAATGCAAACATAGTAAGAAAAGCAAAAGAAACTATTAAATCAGTACAGTACAATGAGGAAATAGATAAAAGAATTAGAGAAGTTGCCAAAGTTATTGACGAGGAAAAAGAATTGAAAAAGGAGCAAAAGACTTTAGAAACAAAATTGCAAAATAATTCAAAAAAAGCAATAGAAGAATTATCTGAAAACGAAATAAAGGAATTACTTAAAATTAAATGGATAAAACCGATAGTAAGTAATATAAACAAATTGGTTGAAGAATTAATTAATGACTTCTCTAAAAAAATTGAAAACCTTTCAAAAAAATATGAAAAAACCTTAATGGATGTTGAAAATGAGATTTTAACAACAGAAAAAGAGCTTTCCTTAATGATTGATGAGTTAGTTGGTGATGAATATGATATGAAAGGACTTAATGAGTTTAAATCATTATTGAATGGTGGAGTATATGGAAAATAAAGTATTAAAACCAAAGATAAGATTTAAAGGATTTGCTGACACTTGGGAACAGCGTAAGCTAGATGATATTGTAGATAGATATGATAATTTAAGAATTCCTGTTGCTGCAAATTTAAGGATAAAAGGTAATACTCCTTATTATGGTGCTAATGGTATTCAAGACTATGTAAAAGGTTATACACATAAAGGCGAATTTATATTGGTTGCAGAAGATGGAGCTAATGACTTAAAAAATTATCCAGTGCAGTATGTAAATGGCTATATTTGGGCAAATAACCATGTTCATGTGTTACAAGCGAAAAAAGAAAAAGCCAATAATAAATTTATAAAATATGCAATTTCTCAAACTAATATTGAATCATTATTAGTCGGTGGTGGAAGGGCAAAATTAAATGCAAATATTATGATGGAAATTGAACTAAAAATGCCCGATAATTTGCAAGAACAATCCTCAATTGGAAATATAATTTCAAAAATAGATAACCTTATCACTCTTCATCAGAGTAAGTATGACAAGTTAGTTAATGTAAAAAAGGCATTATTAGAAAAAATGTTTCCTAAAGATGGCAAAAATGTTCCAGAAATAAGATTTAAAGGATTTACTGACACTTGGGAACAGCGTAAGCTTACAGAGTTTGTAGAATTTTTCAATGGGCAAACATATTCTCCTTCAAATGTACAAGAAAATGGTACTCTTGTTTTAAGATCTTCAAATGTACAAAATGGAGAAATTACAAAAGATGATTCTGTTTATATTGATAATAAAGTTGTTAATACTGATAATGTAAAAATTGGAGATATTATCGTTGTAGTTAGAAATGGATCAAGAAATTTAATTGGAAAACATGCTCAAATTAAGCTAAATATGCCGAATACAGTTATTGGTGCTTTTATGACTGGAATAAGAACAAAAAATTCTAACTTTGTTAATTCATTATTAAATACGCCAATTTTTGAGGAAGAAATTAGTAAAAATATGGGTGCAACTATAAATCAAATAACTGGATATATGTTTTCAAATATGGAATTTAAAATTCCTAGTGATAAAGAACAAGAACAAATAGGAAAATTATTTAACGAATTAGATAACCTTATCACTCTTCATCAGCATAAGTTAGAAAAATTAAAAAATATGAAAAAATCATTATTAAATAAGATGTTTATTTAGAAAGGAGTTTGCAATGACATTTAATAAAGAATCAGAATTTGAATTAGCACTAATAAATGTGTTAAAAACAAAAGGCTGGGAAGAAAATGTTATAAAATATCCAACGGAAAAGGATTTAATAAAAAATTGGGCAAATATATTGTATGAGAATAATAGAGAAATAGATAGACTAAATAATTATCCACTAACAGATGGAGAAATGGCTCAAATAATTGAACAGATAAATAAGTTAAGAACTCCTTTACGCCTAAACAGTTTCATAAATGGCAAAACTGTTACAATAAAGCGTGATAATCCTAATGATATTGAACATCTTGGAAAAGAGATAAGTCTAAAAATATATGATAGACAAGAAATTGCAGCAGGTCAAAGTAGATATCAAATTGTTCAACAACCTGTATTTCCAACAAAATCAAAATTACTAAATGATAGGCGTGGAGATTTAATGTTGTTAATAAATGGAATGCCTGTAATACATATTGAATTAAAAAAGAGTGGTGTTTCTGTAAGTGAAGCATACCATCAAATTGAAAAATACTCATACGAAGGTATTTTTACTGGTTTATTTTCACTTATACAAGTATTTGTAGCAATGACACCAGATGAAACAGTATATTTTGCGAATGCTGGTACAGGAAACACTTTTAATGAAGACTACTTTTTCCATTGGGCAGATTTTAATAATGAAAGAGTAGATGACTGGAAAAGTGTTGCTTCATCACTGTTATCTATACCAATGGCTCATCAGTTAATTGGATTTTATACTGTTCCAGATGACTTAGATGGGGTATTGAAGGTAATGAGAAGTTATCAGTATTATGCTTCTAATGCAATTTCTGATAAGGTTTCAAAGATGGATTGGAATGAAAAAAATCTATTAGGTGGGTATATATGGCATACAACAGGTTCAGGAAAAACAATGACAAGTTTTAAATCGGCTCAACTAATTGCTACTTCAAAAGACGCAGACAAAGTAATATTTTTAATGGATAGAATTGAATTAGGAACACAATCTGTAATAGAATATAGAGGCTTTGCAGATGAGGGGGAAGATATCCAAGATACAGATAGTACTTATGAATTAATTTCAAAGTTAAAAAGTTCCAATCCAGCAGATACTTTAATAGTTACATCAATTCAAAAAATGAGTAGAATAAAAGAAAGTGGATTAAATCAAAATGATATAGATATTATAAATAAGAAAAGAGTAGTATTTATTGTTGATGAATGCCATAGATCAACTTTTGGAGATATGTTAATGACTATTAAAGACACATTTGTAAAGGCAATATTTTTTGGATTTACTGGAACACCAATACTTGATGAAAATCAAAAGAAAGATAATACAACTGCAACAGTTTTCGGAAATGAATTACACAGATATAGTATAGCAGATGGAATAAGAGATAAAAATGTTTTGGGATTTGATATATATAAAGTTCTTACTTATAAAGATATGGACATTAGAAAAGCAGTAGCATTAAATCAAGCAAAGGCATCTACTGAAACGGAGGCAATTAGTGATAGTACAAAAAGCAGAATATATTATAAGTTTATGAATGATTTAAAAATGTGTGGAACTTATGATGAAACAGGAAATTATATAAAAGGAATAGAAGATTATTTACCAAATAATCAATATAGGTCAAATGAACATAAAGAAAAGGTTATAGAGGATATATTAGAAAACTGGATGACTTTAAGTAGAGGAAGAAAATTTTCAGCGATATTTGCAACAAGTAGTATACCAGAAGCTATAGAATATTACAAAATACTAAAAGAAAAGAAGATGTCTGGTATTCATAATTTAAATATCACTGCTTTATTTGATCCAAGTATTGATAATAATGAAGGATTTTCAATTAAAGAAGAAGGATTATTAGAACTTATAGAAGATTATAATAATTTATATCAACAAAATTATACTATACCAACTTTTGGAAAAATGAAGAAAGATATTTCATTAAGATTAGCACATAAAAAACCATATAATAGAATAAAACAAGAAGAGCAAATTGATTTACTTATAGTTGTAGACCAGATGTTAACGGGATTTGATTCAAAATGGCTTAATACACTATACTTAGATAAAATATTAAGGTACGAAAATATCATTCAAGCTTTTTCAAGAACTAATAGATTGTTTGGAGAAGAAAAGCCATTTGGAATAATAAAATATTACAGAAAACCCCATACAATGGAACAAAATATAAGAAGAGCAGTTAAACTATATTCTGGTGATAAACCAATAGGATTATTTGTTGAGAAATTAAATGTAAACATAAAAAAATTGAATGAAATATTCCATGAGATAGAAGAGATATTTAAAAGTTGTAATATAGTGAATTTTGAAAAACTTCCTGAAACAAAAGCTGAAAAAATTAAATTTGCTTCATCATTTAAGGAATTTAATAATGTGCTTGAATCTGCAAGAATACAGGGATTTAGATGGAATAAAAATGAATATCATTTTAACAAAGAAATATTATTTGTGGATTTTAGTGAACATGATTACAATGCTTTATTAGCGAGATACAAAGATTTATATCATTTGTCAGAGTCAGAAGATGAGGAAGAAGCTATTCCATTTGATATTGATGGATATATTACTTCAATTGATACAGGAAAGATAGATTCAGATTATATGAATACAAAGTTTGAAAAATATTTGAAAGTATTAAATCAAGAAGATATAAGCCAAGAGGAATTAGAAAAGACATTAAATGAGTTACATAGGTCATATTCATCTTTGAGTCAAGAAGAACAGAAATATGCTCAAATATTTATTCACGATATACAAAGTGGAGAAGTACAAATAGAAAAAGGAAAAACATTTAGAGAATATATAACAGAATATATGCATAATGCTGAGAATGATAAAATTAGAAGAGTTGCTGATATTCTAGGTCTTGACGAAAATAAATTAAGGAATATAGTAAATTTAAAAGTTAATGAGAATAATATAAATGCTTTTGGAAGATTTGATGAATTATTAAAAAGTGTTGATTTAGAAAAGGCAAAAAATTATTTAGAAAAGATATCAAATAGAGAATTGTCAATGTTTGATGTAAATATTGAAATTGGAGAATTGTTAAGAAAATTTATTTTGGATAATGGATTTGATATTGATAACTATAAAATTAATATATAAAATTGAACAAGGCACTTGGAATAGTGTCTTGTTTTATGCTGAGGGGAATAGAGTCCTCTCTTTTTTTGTTTCTTGGGAACAGCGTAAGCTTAAAGATATGTCCACATATAAAAATGGGACTGGACATGAAGATAAGCAATCTTCTACAGGAAAATACGAACTAATAAATTTGAATTCAGTATCAATTGATGGAGGATTAAAATCTTCTGGTAAATATATTGATGAGTCAGATGAAACTTTACAAATTGACGACTTGGTTATGGTACTGAGTGATGTGGGACATGGTGATCTACTAGGAAGAGTTGCTGTAATACCTGAGAATAATAGATTTGTACTTAATCAAAGAGTTGCACTGCTTAGACCAAATGACAGTGTATTTCCAAGATTTTTATTTACATGTATTAATGCAGGACAAGCCTATTTTAAAATCAACGGAGCAGGTTCGTCTCAATTGAACATCTCAAAAGAAGTTGTAGAAAATTTTGAACCATTTATTCCTAAAAAAGATGAACAAATCAAAATTTCTGAAACATTTGAGAAAATAGATAACCTTATCACTCTTCATCAGCAAATAATAATCTAGAGGAGGATTTAAAGAATGAAAAACATACTAAGAAAGAGTGAATTATTTTATGAATATTATGAAAAATGGATAAATGTTTATAAGGAGGGAGCAATAAGAGAAGTTACAATGAAAAAATACAAACTTACATTATCGTGGTTGAAAAAGTTAGCACCTAATTTAGAAGTAAAAAATTTAACGAGAGTTACATATCAGCAAATATTAAATGATTATGCTGAAGAACATGAAAAACAAAGTACAATGGATTTTCATCATCAACTGAAAGGGGCTATACTTGACGCAGTAGACGAGGGAATAATAGATAGAGATCCAACAAGAAAAGCAATAATAAAAGGAAAAACTCCCAAAGAAAAGAAAATAAAATATTTAAATCAATTTGAATTGCATAAATTAATAGCAGATTTGAATTTGGGTTCTAAATTAAACTATGATTGGTTAATATTGTTGATTGCAAAAACAGGAATGAGATTTTCGGAAGCATTAGCCATTACACCTAGAGACTTCGATTTGCCACATCAAATGTTATCAATAAGTAAAACATGGGATTATAAAGGAAAAGGAGGATTTATGCCTACAAAAAATGCATCATCTGTTAGAAAAATACAAATAGATTGGCAAACTGTAATACAATTTTCTGAGCTGATAAAAAATTTACCAGAGGATAAACCAATATTTATAAGCAATAAGGTATACAATTCAACTATAAATGATATATTGGAAAAACATTGTAAAAATGTTGGAATACCCGTGATTTCTGTTCATGGCTTAAGACACACACATGCTTCAATATTGCTTTTTGCAGGAGTTTCAATTGCAAGTGTAGCACATAGATTGGGACATTCTAGCATGACAACAACTCAAAAAACTTATTTGCACATAATACAAGAATTAGAAAATACGGATATAGACCTAATAATGAGATCATTAACGGCTTTAAATAGCTAGAAGTTGCTTATGCTGATGAAGAGTGATAAGGTTATCTATTTGTTTGAACATATCACTTATTTTAATCTGTTCGGATGGTAATGGATATTCAATATTTACATCTTTTACTGTTGTAAAATTTAGTGCAGGCATAGCAGAAGATCCATTACTTTCATTTAACAACTTATATATCTTTTCTTGTTTTAAATATGTGTATAGATATTCTTTTGTCATAATTTTTTCAGGATTAATTGTGAACATATTATTTGCTAAAACGCCTGATATTCCATGTCCTACGAATCCAGCAGTTGCCCCATATCTTACTACAACCACATCTTCTTTATTTATATATTCTTTAGCTAATGACTTATCTATATATCTTAGATCATCTGTATTTTGAGTATAATCAACAATACGAATAAATCTAATGGAATTTTTATTTATTTCGGTAGTCTGTTTATTCAAATCTACTTGTATTCCTTGTTTAAAAGTTGCTATCTCTCCTAGCTTACGCTGTTCCCAAGTAAACTGATAAAAGCAGAAGAATGATCTTCTGCTTTTTACTTATCAAAATAAGAAATAACCAAAGGAATAAAATACTTAGGTGTCATTTTTTTATCATAATTTATATGAAAAATCTTATTTATTTCATGTTTAGTTGTATTATGATTCATTGTTTCTATTGCATTTCTAATTCCCCATTTTATAGTATTTGAAGAAGTAGAATGAAGTTCAGCAACTTCATCATATAAAGTTTTAATATTTCGTACAAGTCTTATATTTTCAGAACCGAGTTTTATTGCATCAATTAAATATCTAGTACCATCGGCATACAAATTAAAATTTAAAGAAAATAAGAAGTTACGAATTTCTTTTTCTACAATAGGAATATAATTATTTTCAGTAACTATTTCTTTTATTGTAGATATAACATCGTTAAAATCAACAGGTTTAGGCATTATTCTGAATATTTTAGAAGTATTAAATAAGTTATATCGTAACTCAGTGTTACCTGATATTATAATAATATTATTTTTTTTCTTTTCGGTTTCATCTAAACAAATATTGTTTATGATGTCAATGCCATTCATTTTTGGTAAATCTAAATCTAATAATAAAACATCAGGTTTTAATTGCATATAATCTTTTAATGTAGATTCTCCATCTAATGTACTACTAATTATTTGTATATCTTTGTCTTTTGATAAAATATTGCAACATAAACTGTTTAAATCAAGATTGTCATCAGCAATCATAACTTGTATCATATCATATACCTCCGACTGATAATAAAGTAATGAATATGTATGTCTTAAAAAATTTTATCTAGTTCATATTGTACCACTTTTCTTATGTAAACACAACAAAAAAGGCAAAAACTTCCATAATTCGACAAATTTTCTAGCAAAAAATAGCACTTTTTAGCAACTTCTAGCACTTTTAGTGAAAAATACCTTTGATTTCAGTATTATATTTGCAGGACATAGTCCATAAAAGAGGTAGTAAACAAAAGTAATAGGAGTACTAATGATGATTAAAAACTACTATATAATTTTATGGCTATTCTTTTTTTATTAGTTTATTTTAGGGAGTGATTAAGATATGGAAGAATATAAATAAATGTAATTTAAAAATAAAAAGATAGAAATATATTGCTATCTCCAGTCAATGGACAAGTCTGTCCTAGATTGGAGTGCTTTTTTATGAATAGAGAATATTCAGATGAAGAAATTGTTGAAATTGTTAAGGCATTTAAACTTTATATAAAGAAAATAGTAAAACATTCTGCTATTGATTTTGTAAGAATGTCTAAAAAAAATAAATATAAAGAAATTTTATATAGTGATCTTGTAGATGAGAAGGTATCATTATCAGTATTTGATGATGATACCTTCTTGCCGTTTGAAGAAAAAAATTTAGATGAAGTAATGAAAGAACTAAAAATTAACATTAAATTAACTAAAAGGGAAAAGGAGTATTTGGAATTAGTAATAAAAAAATATTCTACTAAAGATATTCAGAGGATAATGAAAGTAAAGGATTCAAATATTTGGAATATAAAATCAAAATTGAAGAGAAAGGTAGAAAAAAATAAGTATGAAAAATAGAGAATTGGTAGATTTGATTATAAAAGCAAAGAAAAATGATGTAAAAGCAACATTTGATATAATCTTAGAATTTGAAAATTTAATAAACAAGGAATCAATGATAAATGGAGTATTTAATCAGGAATGTAAGGATTATATAATAGATAATTTGTTAAAACAGATAAAGAAATTTCAGGAAATTTAAAAAAAATTAAAAAATTTTAATTTTTTTGATAGGTTTTTTAGATTTTTTTCGCCTATGTGTGTAGCAAGGTAAAAATTGCTATGCACATTGACAAGTGAATATATTAGTTACAAGACTTTAACTAATATATAAGCCCCAAGAAGGCGAATGTTATTGAAAAAATAAATAGCGACTACAATGAGGGAAAAAGCAAACGATGGTAAGTTTGTGTTGGCGATGATTATATTAGGGATAATGATACTTCTATTTGGCTTAACAAATGTTGAGGAATAGCTCGGTGGAAACGGAGAGGCTGAGATGCCTATGTGAATGATACTAAATTCACTTGTAACTTGATTTTAGTTTTTAAAAGAATGGAGGAAATGAAATGAAAAATAACGAATTACCAAAGGTAATAACTAAAAATCAAGCTATAGGCTATGCTGTGGTTGCCTATCATACATTAAAAGCAAGTCCAAATGAAATAACAGAAAAAGAATTAGCAAGTGAAATACTTACAATTATGAGATTATACAAACAAGATGAAATAGTAGAAAAAGCAAACAAGGTTTTAATGTATAAAAAATGAGAATAAGTAAATAATAAGGAAAAGAGAAAAAATGGACTTTAAATATAGAAGAAAATGGAGAATGAAAATAGCATTCTCTTTATTTTTTTATTAGGAGGGATCAAAATTGGAAAAGAAGACAAATAGTAAAATTCCCCAAACGGCAAGTGAATATGTAATAAAGTTTGTCTTTGATAATAAGTCAGAAAATGATGTAAATGAAATATTAAAGGAATGTTTTATAAATGAAGTAAGAGATAAAAATATTATAGTAAATCATTCTATATAAAGTGGATAAAATTGGGTTTGAGATTTATACCAAAATATAGTATAATCAACATAGAATGATTACTTCTTAGGAGATGATTAGAAATGGACAATTATGCACTAATGAGTAATCAAACATTAGCAAAAATAAAAAGTAATATGATTTTTAAGGTTGCTATGTATATAAGATTATCAAGAGAGGATGGAGATAAAGAAGAAAGTTCAAGTGTTACAAACCAAAGAAATATTATTACAAGATTTATAAATGAAAATGATAACTTTATTATTGTTGATGAATATGTTGATGATGGATACACAGGTACGAACTTTAATAGACCAGCATTTCAAAGAATGATAAAAGATATTGAAAAAGGGAAAATAAATACAGTAATTACAAAAGACTTGTCAAGACTTGGGAGAGATTACATTGACACAGGGAGATATGTTCAAAGATATTTTCCTGAAAACAGAGTAAGATACATTGCATTACTAGATGGAATTGATACATTAGAAGATGCAGGAATGAATGATATTGCACCTTTCAAATCTGTTATAAATGATATGTATGTCAAAGACATATCAAAGAAAATTACAAGTGCATTAAAAGAAAGAAAAACAGCAGGGAATTTTTTAGCAGTTACTGCACCATACGGATACAAAAAAAATCCTGAAAATAAATATCAATTAGTTATAAATGAAGAAGAGGCAAAAGTGGTAAGATATATTTTTAGGCTATATCTACAAGGAAATGGGCTAACAAAAATTGCTAAAATATTGACTGAGGAAGAAATTCCTGTTCCTGGTATATCACGAAATATAGGAACTACAAGAAAAACCAAATTATATAATTGTTGGAAACAAACAACAATTAGCAGAATATTAAAAAATCCTGTTTATATTGGAAATTTAGAGCAGTTTAAAAGAAAAAAAGTAAATTACAAATCTAAAAAAAGAGTATCTGTACCTAAAGAAGACCGTGTGATTTGTTATAATACACACGAACCTATAATAAAGAAGGAAGATTTTGATGAAGTACAAAAAATCATAACAGAGAATAAAGCATTTAGTAAATCAACAAAACATGATTATTTATTTAAAGGATTTTTATATTGTGCTGATTGTGGTGCAAAGTTATATTTAACTTATTCAGATTATGCTTATAAAAAATATGGAGAATATCGATACACAACAGTATGTTATACTTATTCAAAGTATTATAATCAATGCAGTAGACATTCAAATAGCATACCAATATTAGAAAAGATCCTTATAGAAAATATAAAAAAGGTATGCAATGCTTATTTAAATCGTGATTTAGAAAAAGAATTGATTGAAATGGTTGAAAAAGAAAATAAGAGAAATGTACTTGAACAAGAATATAATAAGAAGATAGATAATATAGAAACTAAAATAGAGGACTTGAATTTGTGCATTAGAAACTTATATATGGATAAAGTAAAGAATGTAATAACAGAAAAAGATTATATAGAGTTATCAAAAAATTTTACACAAGAAAGAGATAAACTTATAAATGAAAAAGAAGAACTTTTGAAATTATCTACAAATTTAAAAAATGATAATAATAATAAGGAAGAAATAGAAAAAGTTGCCAAAGAATTTGTTTCATTAAAAAAACCAACAAAAGAATTACTAAGTAGACTTATAGATAAGGTAACTATATCAGAAGATAATATTATAACAATATATTTTAAATTTAAAGAATTGACAGAGATAAGCCAAATGAAAGAAAATAAAATGGAACAATGTAAAACGGTTAACAAAAGAAATAAAAAGACTAAATAATATGGAATATAATTTTTTAAATATGAAGTTGCTACTGATGTGCTTTTATTTTTTATAAATAATTTTTTAACACACACATCGCTAGCTACTTCATATTTGAATTTATTAAGTGCTTCTCTTGCTTCTGGAACTA
>OGQI01000740.1_pt1 | contig 24765 bp, 25 predicted proteins | sample 1553171 | NCBI WGS metagenome assembly OGQI01 (sample SAMEA2579988, study PRJEB22360) | human gut metagenome | biome: human gut; feature: human-associated habitat; material: faeces | place: Denmark | collected 2008/2010
ATTTTTGTTTTACAATAGGCGGCGGAGCAAAATAAGAACTCTCAACGTGTTTGCATGAAAATTTTTCAGCTGCATGGGGATAAAATGTAAAAACAAAAAAATATCGAAAAATTTGTAATAAATATGTAATATATCTTCAGGAATATGTTATAATCAAAGTAACGTGCGAAAAAACAGAGAAGTTCGGAAGGAGATATTTAATGAACAAGAAGTTAATAAGTATTGTGACAATTATGGCAATGCTTGTGGTTATGATTATACCTGCATGGGCAGACGGTGGTGATAATACAGGCGATGACAATTTTGGCGCAGCTATTTATGTGAAGAAAGATGGCGTAGAAGGTGCATACACATTAGGAACAGCTAAGGAATTTAAGCTAGAGTTCTGGGCATCAGGCATTGTTGGAAAGCAGGTTGTAAGAACTGTTTCAGTAACAGGCGACAATCAGGTGTCATCTATTGAATACAAAGATGGCGGAGAGTGGTACGACATTAGCGGATTTAATAAGGAAATGACTATTGCAGGTAATGATTTAGACAGAACTATTAGAGTCGTTTTTGATAAGGAAGGTAGATATACAATTTCTTATGGATTAGTGAATACAGAAGGTCAGGATGTTGTAAAGGATCAGTTAAATATTGAAATAGCAGACGGACAGATTAAAATTGTTAAAGAAACTGAGACAACTACAACTGCAACAGCAGAAACAACTACAACAGCAACAGCAGAGACAACCACACCAGTGGCAGTAGAAACAACTACAGTTGCAACAGCAGAGACAACCACACCAGTGGCAGTAGAAACAACTACACCTGCAGTAGTAGAGACAACAACATCAGCAGCAGTAGAAACAACTACAACAACAGCAAAAACAACTACAGTTGCACCAACACCAACTACAACTGCAAAGGTAACAAAAACTCAGAAACCTACAGCACAGAAAGTTAGCGTTGGGAATACAAGGATAACAAAGATCGTAAAAACTAAGAAGAGTGCCAAGGTAATTTATAAAAAGATTGCAAAAGTATCAGGATATCAGCTTCAGTTGTCTAGATCTTCAAAATTCAAGAAGGCATTAACAAAGACAACTAAGAAAGTTAGCTATAAATTTAAAAAGTTAAAGGCAAATAAAAAATATTACGTAAGAGTTAGAGGTTATGTAAAGACTTCAAACGGTACAACTTACGGAAAATGGATAAAGAAGAACTTTAAAACAGCAAAATAATGTGACAGATAAAGAATGAAAGAAGGAAAAGATGAAATTTTTAAAGAGAACAATTGGAATAATAATCGTGATGGCAGCTATTATTTCAGGACTTCAATTAAAAAGTGAATTGGCTTATGGAGCAACACCTACGATTTCTAAAAGTACAGTAACATTAGAAAAGGGCAAAAGAAAAAAAATAAAAGTTAGAAATGTTTCAGCGAGAACGAAAGTTAAATGGAGAACATCTAATAAATTTGCAGTTACTGTTTCAAAAAAAGGTAGAATTAGAGCTGTAAATTATGGAGCTGCAACAATTACTGCAACTTGTAAATCAAGAACAATGACTTGCAAGGTTACAGTTCCTGATACTTCTAAGAATGTTGTCATAACGAAATATCCTACAACATTAACAGAAGGCCAGACAGGTACGGTTGTAGCAAAGTCAGTTAATAAAATTTCATATATGTCTTCAAATGACTCAATAGCAAAAGTCAATAAAGAAGGTACTGTTGAGGCGTTAAATCCGGGAAAAGCGGAAATAACAGCGAAATCCTCACAGGGATATAGCAAATGTACAATAAATGTTTTGTCAAGTGATATAAATAACAGATTGTATGATTCTAACGGAATCAGTATTAAGAAAGTTAACGCTGACGGAACAAAGGTTAACGGTTTTGTAAGCCAGGCAAAAGGTCAGAATTTTACTGTTATGGTAGATGGAATAGACGAAAGTAATGTTAAGTCATGCAAGTGGAGTGTTGGAAATAGCGATGTTGTTTCAAAACTTTCAGCAGTAAGTGGAAGCAAGCTTAAAGCAACTTTGAAAGCAGTAAATGAAGGCAAAGTTAACATTACAGCAAAGGTTACATACAAAAACAAAAATGTTGTTACATATACAAATACAATTTATGTTTCAAACCCTGAAACAGAAGTTCAGAAGTTAATTGTTTATGGAACAGCATTAGGCAATGAAAGACAGCAGTATATTTCTTTTAAAGGTTTAGGAGAACATAGTACTATTACTTGGACTAATTCAAATAAAAAATGTGCCACTTTAACAACTTATGAAAAGAAAGCGGCAGTTTTAGGCACAAAACCGGGAACGGGTACAATTACAGCAAATGTAGATGGAAAAGTATTCAACATAAAGTATACAGTTGTTAATCCAACAGTTAATAATTTAAAGGCAGTTATAAAAAAAGGTGAAAAAGTACAGTTTCCTATTTTGGGTGACACAGGTACAGTTCCTGAATTTACAAGCAGAAATGAAAGCGTTGCCACAGTTTCAAGCGATGGTATCGTTAAAGGTGTAAATTCAGGAGTTACATATGTTGATGTAAAAATCGGAAATATTCACAAGTCTTATAGAATCGAAGTATATGCAAAAGGTATGTACAAGATTGTAAATAGGGCTATGTACATAGTTAATCATTGGAAATATAGTCAGCCAAAAAGAATGAGAAAAGGATACTATGATTGTTCAGCTTTGGTTTGGAAAGGCTATAAATCATACAAGCACTACAACAAGAAACTTGGAAGTGGTTCTTATGCAAAGACAGCAGCAAGTCTGTTTGATTATTTAAGAGAAAAAAATCAAATAGTATATTATGGTTTTATTGACATAGATGATATGAAACCGGGTGATTTAATTTTTTACGGAGATTACAATGCGGCAGTAAAATACAGCACACCGGGAAGAACTTTAAATATCTATCATGTATCTATGTATGCAGGTGCAGGCAAAGTGGTAGAAAAAGGTGGACAGACTATTAACTACAATAATATTTCGCATATAGTTGGAATAGGAAGAGTGGTAGACTAATGGAATATAATATTGGAACAGTAGTAACATTAAAAAAAGGGCATCCTTGTGGAACTAATGAATGGGAAATTATAAGAACGGGTGCAGATTTTAAGTTGAAATGTAAAGGCTGCGGTCGTATAGTAATGGTTCCAAGAAAAACTTTCGAAAAAAGCGTAAAGAAGATTTTGCAGTAAATAAAAAAACGAAAGCTTTGTTTAAAACCAAAAGATTTCGGAAAAAAATTCACAAAATGAAAAAAAGTCCTTGAACACAGGGACTTTTTTTGATATTATAGTAATTCGTGATATATATTAATTACGCATAACGAGTATTCGTTATGATCCTTGCTTTTTCAAACGAAAAGGCCAGAGACCAAAAGGAGGTAGAAGCATGAACAAATATGAATTAACAGTTGTTGTTAGTGCAAAACTTGATGATGAAGGAAGAACAGCTGAAGTAGAAAAGGTAAAAGCACTTATCGAAAAGTTCGGTGGTACAATTACAAAGATTGAAGAAGCTGGTAAGAAGAAATTAGCTTACGAAATCCAGAAGATGTCAGAAGCATTCTATTACTTCATCGATATTGACACTGAAAACACAGATTTTCCTAGCGAGTTAGAAAGCCAGCTTCGTATTATGGAAAATGTTATCAGATTTATGACTGTTGCAGTAGAAGCATAGTTTGATACATTAGAGAGGTATAATATGAATAAAGTTATTCTTATGGGTCGTTTGACTCGTGACCCTGAAGTTAGATATTCAACATCAGGAGATAATCAGTTGGCTATTGCGAGATACACATTAGCAGTAGATCGTAGATTTAAGAGAGATGGAGATCAGAGCGCTGACTTTATCAGATGTGTAGCATTTGGTAGAAGCGGTGAGTTTGCTGAAAAATATTTCCATCAGGGAACTAAGATAGTTGCCGAAGGTCGTATTCAGACAGGCAGTTATCAGGACAAAGATGGTAAGACAGTTTACACAACAGAAGTAGTTGTTGAAAACCAGGAATTTGCAGAAAGCAAAGCTACAGCAGATAGCAATAATAACTATCAGCCACAGCAGCCGGTTGCATCACAGCCAACAGCACCTGCAGGAGACGGTTTTATGAACATTCCTGACAGTGTAGATGATTCAGGTTTACCATTTAACTTTTAACAGATTCGAATAGAATCTCATTAACGAAAATAGGAGGTCAAGTTATGCCATATAATAAGAGTGAAAGACCAGATTCTCCAATGAGAAGAAGAGGCGGTCGTAGAAGAAAAAAAGTTTGTGCATTTTGTGCTAACGAAAACAAGGCAATCGATTATAAAGATGTAGCTACATTAAAGAGATACGTATCTGAAAGAGGAAAAATTCTTCCTAGAAGAATCACAGGAAACTGTGCAAAGCACCAGAGAGCACTTACAGTTGCAGTTAAGAGAGCAAGACACATTGCACTGATGCCATACGTTCAGGACTAATTGAGACGATGAGAGGAAACCGGAGACGGTTTCCTTTTTTTGTTTTATGGATGGTTCAGTGTGTCAGACCTACCGCCGGCATTCGCAAACCCTGACATCGCAGATGTCAGATGCAGCAAAGCTGCATGTGTTTTGCTCATGTCGGAGGACAGCTCTAGACAGAGCTGTTATGGAATAAAACAAACATTTGCTTATGTGCAAGCACAACGCAATGCGTTTGCTTTATTCCATAAGGTCTGAACTGTTTTTTATCGCAGATTGTGCAAAGTTTTAGACAAATGTGTCATTGCGGGGGATATGTGGTCGTGCTATACTTGGAATAGCAGGGTTGAAAGGAGATATGACATGAACTCTATTGACATTCAGAACAAAGACAGTAAATATATTGCAAATACATACAAGCGTTTTCCGGTCACTCTGACAGAGGGATGCGGAGCGATCGCGAAAGATCCGGAAGGAAAGGAGTACATTGATTTCACAAGTGGAATCGGTGTGAACTGCCTGGGTTACGCAGATAAGGGGTGGGCAGATGCGGTGTCTGAACAGGCACACAAGCTGCAGCACACATCGAATCTGTACAGTACACAGCCGGATGTAGAGGTAGCTGAGAAGCTGTGCGAGTACACAGGGTTTTCCAAAGTATTCTTTGGCAACTCCGGCGCAGAGGCGAATGAAGGTGCTGTAAAGGTGGCCAGAAAGTAGGGTAGGGAGAAGCATGGAAGCCAGTGTAATACGATCATTTCGCTGAATAATTCTTTCCACGGACGTACTATTACTACACTTTCAGCGACAGGACAGGATGTGTTTCATCAGTTCTTCTTCCCGTTTACAGAGGGATTCCGTTTTGTAGATGCAGGAGATATTGAAGGATTGAAGAAAGCTGTTGATGATACGGTCTGCGGTATTATGATCGAGCTGATCCAGGGCGAAGGAGGAGTAGTTCCGGTAGATTCTGAGTTTGTGAAAGAGATCGCACACATCTGTGAAGAGAAGGATCTGGTATTTGTAGTAGACGAGATCCAGACAGGCGTGAGCCGTACAGGTACATTCTTTTGCTATGAGCAGTTTGGAGTACATCCAGATGTAGTAACTATGGCAAAAGGTATCGGTGGCGGACTTCCGATGGGCGCAGTACTGATGAATGAGAAGACATCCGGAGTGTTGGGATTTGGTCAGCATGGTTCCACATTTGGTGGTAATCCGGTAGCATGTGCAGGTGCCAAATATGTGCTGGATCATGTTATGGATGAGACATTTTTAAAAGCAGTTAATGAAAAGTCTGCATACATGATCGAGAAGCTGAATGCGATGCCTCAGATCAGGTCAGTGACAGGTTTGGGCCTGATGCTTGGCGCAGAACTTCCGGAGGATATGACGGCTGGAGAAGTAGCAGCGAAATGTGCAGAAAAAGGGCTTCTGGTACTGACAGCGAAGACAAAGCTCAGATTCCTTCCGCCGCTTACCATCAGCAAAGAGGAAATTGACCGCGGTGTGGAGATCCTTGCAGAAGTTCTGCGCGGTTAAATGAATAGATACAAGAATAAAAGGATATGGAGGAAGCAACTATGGACAAACCAGTATTGGTAATTATGGCAGCGGGCATGAGAAGCCGTTATGGTGGCCTGAAACAGATCGACCCGGTGGATGCAGAAGGACACATTATTGTGGATTTCTCACTGTATGATGCAAAAAGAGCGGGATTCGAGAAAGCAATTTTTATTATTAAAGAGGAAAATGAGCAGGCATTCCGTGAAGCAATCGGAGACCGTGTGTCGGAATATATGGAAGTATCTTATGCTTATCAGAAGCTTGATAATCTTCCGGACGGATACAGCGTGCCGGAGGGCAGAGTGAAGCCATGGGGAACGGCACATGCAGTACTTAGCTGCATCGATCAGGTGAATGGACCATTTGCAGTCATCAATGCGGATGATTATTACGGTGTAGAGGCATTCCAGCTGATCTATGATTACCTGACAACACATCAGGATGATGATAAATTCCGCTATACCATGGTAGGCTATATTCTTGGTAATACCGTTACCGACAATGGTCATGTATCTCGTGGTGTATGTACGACCAACGATCAGCATGAACTGGTAGAGGTTACTGAGCGTACCAAGATCGAGAAGAGAAATGGAGGCATCGCATTTACAGAGGATGACGGTGAGACCTGGACAGAGCTTCCGGCAGATACGATCGTATCTATGAATATGTGGGGATTCACCCGCAGCATTCTGGATGAGATCAAGGCAGGATTCCCAGCATTCCTGGACAAGGGCATCAAAGAGAATCCGATGAAGTGCGAGTATTTCCTTCCGGCGGTAGTCAGCAGACTGTTAGAGGAAGACCGCGCAACCGTATCTGTACTTAAGTCTCATGATAAATGGTATGGAATTACCTACAAAGAGGATAAGCCGGTTGTAGTAGAAGCAATGCAGAAGATGAAAGATAACGGGGTATATCCGCAGCATCTGTGGAAGTAAGATAAGGAGGATCAAACTTATGAGTATATTAATTACAGGAGGCGCAGGTTATATCGGAAGCCATACAGCTCTGGAGCTGTTAAATGACGGCTATTCCGTAGTGGTATATGATAATCTGTGTAATTCTTCCAGAGAGTCACTGAAGAGAGTGGAAGAGCTGACAGGCAAGAAGATTACATTTTATGAAGGGGATATCCTGGATGAAGAAGCATTGAAAGTGATGTTTGCAGCAGAGGATATCGAAGCAGTGATCCACTGTGCGGCACTGAAGGCGGTTGGAGAATCGGTAAAGAAGCCGTTGGAATATTACCAGAATAATATTACAGGAACATTGACACTTTTGAAGGTTATGGACGAAGTAGGCGTCAAGAATATCGTATTCAGTTCGTCTGCTACCGTATATGGTGATCCGGAAGTGATTCCGATCACGGAGTCTTGCCAGAAGGGACAGTGTACCAATCCGTATGGCTGGACTAAGTCTATGATGGAACAGATCATGACAGACCTGCAGAAAGCACATCCGGAATGGAATGTGATCCTGCTTCGCTATTTTAATCCGGTAGGCGCACACGAGAGCGGACGCATCGGTGAGGATCCGAAGGGTATTCCGAACAATCTGATGCCTTATATTTCACAGGTGGCGGTCGGCAAGCGAGAGAAACTTGGTGTATTCGGCAATGACTATGACACACCGGACGGAACCGGCGTGCGTGATTACATCCATGTAGTGGATCTGGCAATCGGTCATGTAAAGGCGATTCATTATATCTTTACCAAACCGGGACTGGACATCATCAATCTGGGAACAGGAAGAGGATATTCCGTACTTGAGATGGCAAAGGCATTTGGTGAAGCCTGTGGCAAAGAGATTCCATATGAGATCCAGCCGAGAAGAGAAGGCGATATCGCAACATGCTATGCAGATCCTGCCAAGGCATGGAAGGTGCTTGGATGGAAGGCAGAGCGTGGCCTGAAGGAGATGTGTGAGGATGCCTGGAGATGGCAGTCTCAGAATCCGGACGGATACAATGCATAATCTATATTGTTAAGAATTTAAAGACGCTGTGAAAGCTTGATCATAAGACTTTCACAGCGTCTTTTTTGGAGGGATAGAAGATATCAATATCCTCAGTTTATTTGTCCTGCGCTGACAGCTTCAGTCGGTCAGCAGCAGTTTCTTTATAGAATTTCATCAGAAACGTTTCCAGTAAATGTGTAAAACGTTCGTCATCGTCTTCGCGTAATGCTTTTAAAAGTTCCGGATGCTCCATAAGAGCACCGATGATTTCACTGACAATTGGTGCGGACACCTGATCCGGATCATTTTCCGGGATAAAGGTTACAATTGCGCCAAGAATAATCCGAGCATTTTCATAGATTGGTGGTTCCAAGTGAACATAGCCAAAACATGGATGCATGATATCCGGACTTTTGCCATGCAGGAGCAGAGCATGGAACGGTTTCATATATGTGTCGGCGAGCTGATCTCGTTTTTTCATAATCTCATAAAAATGCGATTCCATTTCCGGAGTATCAGAAAACAGTGATGCGGCATATGCAAGTATCTCGTGACGTTCCTGGAGCACCGGTGCGCGTCCAATCCGTATGTGATCCAGCAGATACTCAATCTCTGCGCCTGTGCGGGAGACGAAATGAATATCCTTGCGTGTAAAAGAGGTCTCCGGTACTTTCTTCTCTGCGTGCGGTCTGCGATCATTTTTCTGCGACAGGATCAGCTGGAACTTGGAGTCCAACAACATCCGATCCTGACGGTTCAGGAGAGGGCTGACATAGATATATCGATAAGTAGTATCCAGCTTGACGGTGGAAATGATCAGATCAATTCCTTCGTGTTTCAGCTCCTCCGGTTCGATATGGAATGCCGATGTGGTACCATGGATATCCAGATCCGGGTAAGCCTTGTGCAGATTCTCGGCAAGCAGTCTGGAGCTCCCGATGCCGGTCGGGCATACGATAATGACTGAGATACGTCGGGCAAGCTTTGCCCGTCTGTCCAGTGCCATGGAGAAATATATGGATATGAATCCGACTTCACTTGGCGGAAAAGACGGCAGCCCATAGCTTGCGGAAAGCGAGATACATCCGGCGGTACATGCCTGATATACTTCATCGTAACGGTTCTGTATATCCTCTAACAGTGGATTCTCGATCGGGATGCCGGCTCGGATACGTCCGATGGACGGCTGGATGTGCAGACCGAGTTCCCTGGCGAGCTGCGGATCACTGTCAAAATCAATATCCAGAATGTTGCTGACATTTTTGATAAGGTCAAGGGTGATCTGATGCACGTCAAAGTCGCGCTTGCTGGTCAGGTCTCGTTGCTCCGCTGACCAGATCCGGATTCCGGTAAGGAAGATGGCAAGATATCTGGTCTCACTCTCGATGATCGGCAGCCGAAACGTCTGTCGCAGCTTCTGCATCAGATATTCTGCCACAGCAAATTCCGGTTCCATGGTCAGGTCTTCAAAAGCAGCTTCCTCTGAGGTAATATATTCACCCTGACGAATTCGGCAGACACTGTAGGACAGATAAATGTTGAGTCGAAGATAGCCGTTGTCAGATAGATTCAGATGCAATGTGCGTGCTCCATCGCTGACGATTTGCGCCACGCTGTCGGTGATGGATTCGGAAATCTCAGCTTCCGGAATCGCTTTCTGATCTTTTAAATGTGAAGTAACGGCCTGGCGTCTGGCAGTCTCGCTGCCTGTAAGAAAGATGCCAAGCCCCTGCCTGCGTACCAGTCGCAGATGATATTTGTCAAACCATTTTTCAATCTGATTCAGGTCGCTGGTAAGTGTGCCTTCAGAGATGCCGAACTGATCCATAAAAGTCAGAGACTTGACCGGATCTCTGGCAAATAACAGGGCGTGCAGTAATTGTCGCTGACGGTTGTGTCTGTCGTCAGGGGATGAAATATCAGTGCCCGTAGCATCCAGCAGAGTAAGAAGCTCTCTCCTTCGGTCATCCGGTTCATTTAAGAACAGTCCTACACTACGCTTGCGGACAAAACAGAAACCCTTGGCGGTGAGCCATTTTTCCACAGTGGGGAGTTCCCTCTGGATGGAACGGCTGCTGATATGAAGTTCATCGGAGATGATCGCGGTTGTGACCGGCTTGTCCTGTGGAAAGCGGATCAGTACCCGGATGATATCCCCGGAACGCTTGGTGAGCAGCATAACGAACGTCCTCCTCGTTTCATTCCTTAGCTTTGTTCTTTCATTCGTTACATATAGTATAACCTATAACCGACATAATGACAAAGGGAAAAAAGCGGTTTGTCACAAAGTGTTTGCGCCAAAGTTGCAATATCATTTGTTTGAAAATGACCCAGAGGTATTTTAATATAAAAGCATAGAAACAAGATGTTATCTTTTTATGGAATGAAAGGAGACTGTAACTATGAAAAATAAAATCCAACGTTTTGGAAAATTCCTGAGCGCAATGGTAATGCCGAATATCGGAGCATTCATCGCATGGGGATTTATCACAGCACTTTTTATTGAGGCGGGATGGCTGCCGAATGCAAAGTTGGCAGCACTGAACGGACCAATGTTAAACTACCTTCTGCCGATCCTGGTAGCTTATCAGGGTGGTAAGCTGGTTGGAGGAGACCGTGGTGGCGTTATCGGCGGCATCGCTGTTATTGGTGTTATCGTAGGTGCACCGGATTATCCGATGCTGATGGGCGCTATGGTAATGGGACCTGTTGGCGGATGGGTGATCAAGAAATTTGACAAGGCAATGGAAGGTCATATGCCAGCAGGATTTGAGATGCTGATCAATAACTTCTCAATCGGTATACTTGGTATGATCCTTGCAATCATCGGTTCTTATGTGATTGGACCATTCATGGCTGGTGTGCTGGTTGTACTGACAGCCGGAGTTGACGTACTGGTTAATCACGGATTACTCCCGTTGGCAGCAATCTTTATTGAACCTGCCAAGGTTCTGTTCCTGAACAATGCGATCAACCATGGTATCTTTACACCAATCGCAACACTGCAGGCAGAACAGGCCGGAAAGTCAATCATGTATATGCTGGAAGCTAACCCGGGACCGGGACTTGGAGTTCTGCTTGCATACTGGGCATTCAGCAAAGATAAAGCAACAAAGGATTCCGCACCTGGAGCAATCATCATTCACTTCCTGGGTGGTATCCACGAAATTTACTTCCCATACATCCTGATGAATCCGGTTGTGATCATCGCACCAATCGTAGGTAATATCTGTGCTATTACATTCTACACAATTACAGGCGCAGGTCTGGTAGGACCGTCTTCACCGGGATCTATCATCGCATTCATGTCAATGTCACCAAAGGGAATGGGCATGGTTATCACATTCCTCGGAGTAGCAATTGCAGCAGCAGTATCTTTCCTGATTGCATCACCAATCGTTAAGATGGCAGATCACAAGAGTCTGGAAGACGCACAGGCAAAGAAGGACAGCATGAAAGCAGAAGCGAAGGGACTTACAACAGTATCCGGAGCCGATGTACAGGCAAAAGATATCAAGAAAATCGTATTTGCATGTGATGCAGGTATGGGATCATCCGCAATGGGAGCTACCAAGTTCAGAAACAGAATTAAAGATCTGAATCTTGGCATTACCGTAACGAACACATCTGTAGACAATGTACCGGCAGACGCTAACGTAGTGGTATGCCAGGAGATCCTCAAGGATCGTGCAGCTAAGAGTGCACCGAAGGCAAGACTGATCACTCTGGAGAATTTCCTTGCAGATCCACATCTGGATGCATTGTATGCAGAACTGGAAACACTGACAACAGGTAAGACAGCAGAAGCAGATAAGGCAGAAGCACCTGCTGAAGAAAAGAAAGAGGCAAAAGCAGGAATCCTTGTTCCGGAAGGAATCAAGACAGGATGCGCAAGTGTAGATAAAGAGACAGCAATCTGTGCAGCAGGACAGCTCCTGTGTGATCTGGGATATGTAGATGCAGCCTATATTGATGCAATGGTAGAACGTGAAAAGATCGTCACAACATATATGGGTATGGGTGTAGCAATCCCACATGGTACGTCGGAAGCAAAAGAAACCGTTAAGAAATCTGGTATCGTAGTTATGCAGTACCCGGATGGAGTATCTTTCGGAGATGAAAAGGCTAATCTGATCATCGGTATCGCAGGTGTAGGCGACGAACATCTGGAAATCCTTGCAAATATCGCAGGAAGTCTGGAAGATGAAGCACTTCTTGAGAACCTGAAGAAGAACGCAGACGCAGACACAATTATGAAAACATTTGGCTAATGCCACAATCGGGGGCTTTTGCCCCCAGCATCATATATAAAAAGAAGGAGAGAGCATCATGAAAAAAGCAGTACAGTTTGGTGCCGGCAATATCGGACGTGGATTTATCGGAGCATTACTCAGCCAGTCAGGATATCAGGTGGTATTTGCCGACGTAGCAGAAGCAATCATTGACAAGATCAACGAGGATAAGACTTATACCGTTCATGTTATGGATGTAGATTGTAAAGATCAAAAAATCGAAAATATCAGCGGTGTGAATTCTACAAAGCCAGAGGCGATTGATGAGATCGCATCCGCAGACCTGGTAACTACAGCAGTAGGTCTTGTGATTCTTCCGCGCATCGCACCGACGATCGCGCAGGCTATTGAGAAACGTATGGAAAATGGCGTGAAAGAGCCTATGAACATGATCGCCTGCGAGAATGCCATTCGTGGAACCTCTCAGCTGAAAAAAGCAGTATATGAGAATCTGAGCGATGCCGGAAAGGCATATGCTGATGAGTATGTAGGATTCGCTGACTGTGCAGTAGACCGTATCGTACCACCGGTTAAGAGCGAGAACTTCATCGACGTAGTAGTAGAAGAATACTTTGAGTGGGACGTAGAAAAGTCAGGACTGAAGGGAGAATTTCCACAGATCGAAGGTATGACACTGGTCGATGACCTGATGGCATACATTGAGCGTAAGCTCTTCACACTGAATACAGGACACTGCATTACCGCATACCTTGGAAATCTGCGTGGAATCCCGACCATCGATAAAGCAATCGCAGATGAAGAAATCTTCGGAATCGTATCAGCAGCTATGAAAGAAAGCGGAGCTGGACTGATCAAGAAGTATGGCTTTGATCCAGAGAAACATGCAGCTTACATCAAAAAGATCATCGGCAGATTCAAGAATCCATATCTGCAGGATGATGTAACAAGAGTAGGTCGTGAGCCTCTTCGTAAGCTGAGCCCGACAGACCGTCTGATCAAGCCTATGATGACAGCAGCAGGATACGGACTTCCGGTAGATCATCTGGTAATCGGAGCAGGTGCAGCATTGCATTATGATAATCCGAACGACAAGCAGAGTGTAGAACTTCAGGAGAAGATAGGAGCCCAGGGCGTACGTGCCGCTGCGGCAGAGATCACAGGACTGACAGATGAAGGACTGCTTGACGCAATCGTGGCAGAATACGAAAAACTGAATTAATAAGGATTGAAAAATCCCGGAGTGAAAATCGCCAGTTACCGACAGAGTCGGTGCTGGCGATTTTTTTCGCCATTGACAAATGACTGGAAGTAATGGTACGGTTATATAGTTACAGGAAAAGTATGGAGACATTTTTGTTGTCTCTGAATGATTAAAAAGTTTAATACCGAGGTGCGAAAGATGAGTGTACAGGAAATGAAACCGATCAAAGAAGGAAAAGTCAGAGAGATCTATGATAATGGTGATACTATGATTATGGTTGCTACAGACCGAATCAGCTGCTTTGATGTGATTCTTCACAATACCGTAACCAAAAAAGGAACCGTACTTACTCAGATGTCCAAATTCTGGTTTGATCTGACACAGGACATTCTGCCAAATCACATGATTTCTGTAGATGTTAAGGATATGCCTGAATATTTCCAGCAGGAGAAATTCGATGGTAACAGCATGCTTTGTAAGAAGCTGAATATGTTGCCGGTAGAGTGTATTGTGCGTGGCTACATTACAGGAAGCGGATGGGCGAGCTACAAAGAGACCGGAAAGGTATGTGGTATCGAGCTGCCAGAAGGACTGAAAGAGTCTGACAAGCTGCCGGAGCCAATCTACACACCATCTACAAAAGCAGAACTCGGGGATCACGATGAGAATATATCATTTGAAGAGAGTATCGAGTATCTGGAGAAACGCTTCCCTGGCAAAGGTGAAGAATACGCAACTAAGTTAAAAGAGTATACCATTGCGCTGTATAAGAAGTGTGCAGAGTATGCACTGAGTCGTGGAATCATTATCGCAGATACCAAGTTTGAATTTGGTCTGGATGAGGATGGCAATATCATCATCGGCGATGAGATGCTTACACCGGACAGCTCAAGATTCTGGCCATTAGAAGGGTATGAGCCGGGACACGGTCAGCCATCATTTGACAAGCAGTTTGCAAGAGACTGGCTCAAGTCTAATCCACATGATGACTGGACACTGCCACAGGATATCGTAGATAAGACCATTGGCAAATATCTTCAGGCATATGAATTGCTGACCGGCAAATCCCTCGCATAAGGAGAACTTTATGGAGAAAAAATCAATTGAAGAAATGGCTGCGGACATCAAAGTGATTCGTGAACTTGCATCCAGCGGAACGATGCTTCAGGATATTAAGAATCAGCTGGGCGTATCAGAAGAATATGTAAGTGCTATCATGCTCTGCCTGCAGGGTTATCAGGAAGATGATGACATGGCTGTAGCAAGACTGGTAGAAATGAGCTTATAAGAATATTGAAATGAGACTCCCCTGTGGACTGAAAAGTCTGCAGGGGAGTTTTGAACCTTTGGGTACTTCGACTGATTGTGCAACAAACATAAAAATATTGAAAAACTAAAAATTTCCACCTGATACTGTTGACATATAATTAAAGTAATGATAATATCATATGTAATCTATACAAGCGTTTGTAATCGCTCGTTCGAGCAAAATATAATGGTCAAAGACGTCAAATGGTAAAGTCGCCAATAATCAAAAACCAAGTGAATAAAATGGTAAAGTGTTAAATCTACAGGCTTCTTGAAAGTTTGTATGCTTAAAACGGTTGCAGAAAAGAATTATTTGTAGTATATTGATTATAGAAGTATCACAAACGAACCCCTTTTCTGCGCGGAAGGGAGGAATATGATACATTTATGGATATGATTCAGACTAAAGAAAACCGAGAGGTAAAGAACAGTGTATTTATTGACTTGTTTTGTTATGACCGGACAGCAGAAGATAATGTCATTTCTTTATATAATTCACTTCATGAAGAAACACTGCCAGAAGGGACGAGAGTCGAATGGATGCAGTTAGATAATGTCATATACATGACTTTGCGCAATGATGTGGCTTTTCAAGTGGATGGGAAAACGATGATATTTGCAGAACATCAATCGACGATTAATGAGAATATGCCATTGAGGAGCTTCTTGTATGCAGGAAGAGCATATGAACAGTTGGTGCCAGACAGAGGACGTTATAGGAAAAAACGAATTGCACTTCCATATCCAGAGTTTTATACATTTTATAACGGTAAGGAAAAATATATAAAAGAAACAATGCTTCGCTTATCAGATTCGTATAAACAGGATCGGAATTCAGAATCCAGGAATGTATCAGTCAAGGAATACTAAAAGAGTACTTACAAAGAAAAGGAAGCGAGGTATGCAATATGTTAATAGCAGACTACAATTATGAATTAGATATGGAAGTTCAGAGAGAAGAAGCGAGAGAAGAGGGATTTGAGGAAGGTAGAATGGCAGGTATGGAGAAAGGAATGGCAGAGGGAAGAGTAGAAGGCATACGAGAAGGCAGGCAAGAAGGACGTAAAGAGATGATACTAAAAGTATACAGCGATGGAAAAACAATAGCAGAGATCGCGAATTTTCTTGGTGAGCCTGTAGAAGAGATAGAAAAGATTATCAATAGTTGCGAGTGGAGACGATAATATAAATCCCGAGCCCCTTTAATCTTGTATTAGAGGGGCTCATATTTTACATATGAAAGTACCGCTTTGCTTCGTCAAGTCTTCCGTGGAATGCTTCATAGAAGTCTTCGCAAGGCGCGAGGTAGAACTGCTGCAGTACGTACATACAGATGGAACGTATCTGTGTCTGATCATCCATTCCGGCAATCCGTTCCTGAAGTGCTTTGAGAAAATAATGCCAGTCACTGATGAATTGCTCGTAGGTGCGTATATCATCGGTATCCAGCCATTTATAGACTTTGATCTTGGCTTTGGACGGCTTCGGACATTCATGCACCTGCAGGAAATACCGGAAGCTGTCGTTTTCGTAGAAGCGTCCCAGAGGGAAGAGCCTGCAGATGCCAGGCCGGTATGCGTGGATGCTGCATCGACCCTGCCCGTTTAAGAATGGACAGGCATCGGCGCTTTCGGTCATCTTGAGGTTGGGGAGGATTAATCCGTCTACGACATTCAGTTCTATATGCTGGGATAAAAGCGCTTCAAATGGAACACCAAGCCCTGTAGTAAGGCGGTGAACATCCAGCGGATCGAGGACGATAGACTTACCCATGCCCCGGCAGCAGGCGGAACATCCTTCACAGCCCTTACAGTCAGCCTTTACCATATCATTTGCATCATATAATTTGCCGTCGGAGATCTCCGACAGATCTACATTTCGTAACATAGTACTCCTTTACATGAATACAGACCTCAGACAATACTGAGGCCTGTTTTTCTTCTTTGAAATTGCAATGCCATATCGCATTAAAACCGGTATTGCTTAATATTTTTATAAATGATCGCCGCGCTTCACATAACCCGGATGCTCCGGTGTACCCTTCACTTCTTTGATGTGATTGATACGTACATGCTTATCTACAACTACATTCTCCAGAACGGTATCCTCACCGATGACTACATCCGGAAGGATTACGCAGTTCTTCACTACGGCACCTTTCTTGATGATACAGCCACGGCTCAGAATGGAGTGGTCAATCGTGCCTTCGATGCGGCATCCGTTGGAAATAACAGATGCTTTGACATCTGCACCCTCCAGATACTGTGTCGGACAGCTGTCGCTCGTACGTGTATAAATCGGCCAATCCGGATCGAACAGGCTGCGGGCGGTCTTGAGATCGATCAGAGACATGCTGGTGTCATAGTAACTATTGAAATTTGTAATAGATCCAAAGTAACCACGATGAGCCACGCCACGGATATCCATTTCATTGCACATGAGATTCACCCAATCCATCAGAGAGTACATGGCAGATGTGTTATGAGCCTTCTTGATCATATCAATGAACAGGTCACGTCTCATGACATAGGTTCCTGCAAAGATCTGGCGATTCTTCGCTGTTCCACGGTTTGGTGTAATGGAAAGTACACCTTTTTGACGATTCAATTCCAGTGTCTGACAGGTTAAGAAGTGTTCCTTTGCATTATCGGTAGAGTGATACAGCAGGGTAATGTCTGCGCCAGACTCGATATGCTGGTCAAGCAGTTCCTTGAAATCCTGCTTGAAGATCATACAGCTGGAGGCGACGATCACATAATCATGGCAGGAATTCTCGATGACTTCGATATTGTCCATGTAAGCAGAGATATCATTGCTATACAGACTGTCCAGTTCATCCTCTGCAAAGAGCAGATGCAGTCTGCCGCGCTTGGAGTTGATATTATATTGACGTCCGGTTCCCAGATGCTCGGCAAGTGAACGTGGTTTCCAGCGTGTGTATACGTGGATGTTTTCCATGCCGCTGTTACTGAAGTTGGAGATTGGGAAATCGATCACACGGTATCTGCCCAGGAAAGAGATTGCTCCGATAGACCGGTAATCCTGCAGACCGGTTACTTTTGTAAGATTGCTGGCAAAATTAATAATACCCAGTGCACTGTTCATATTATTCTTCCCCCTTTACACGTTTTGCTATTAATTCGATGTGTTCGCTGTCAGGAGAACCTACAACTGCACCGGCACCGATCCGTACGCCGTCAGCAATCAGAGCGCGGGTGACTACGGCACCTTCTTCTACGATAACATTCGGCATCAGCACCGAATCAATGATCTTAGCTTCCGGGGCAATGCGTGAACCTGTAAAGAGCACGGAATTCTTGACCTCCCCCTCGATCACGCAGCCCTGATTGATATACGCATGGCTGACCTTGGCATCCTCACCGATATACTGTGGCAGAGAATTAGTATCCTCTGTGTAGATCTTCCAGGTCGGATCACTCAGATCCAGCGGACTTGGAGTCTCTATGAGATCCATGTTGGCTTCCCAGAGAGAATCGATCGTACCAACATCCTTCCAATATCCTTTGAACTTATAAGCCATCAGCTTACGCTCGTCTGCCAGAAGTGCCGGAATGATATCCTTACCAAAATCATGGTTAGACTCGGTATTCTTCATATCAGCTACCAGCATCTTGCGAAGCAGCTTCCAGTTAAATATGTAGATACCCATCGAAGCCAGATTACTCTTCGGCTGCGGCGGCTTCTCTTCAAACTCAACAATGCGTCCATCTTCATCCGTATTCATAATACCGAAACGGCTGGCTTCCTTCATAGGAACCTCGATAACCGCGATGGTCGCATCGGCATTATGCTCTTTGTGATAAGAAAGCATCTTGTCATAATCCATCTTGTAAATGTGGTCGCCTGAAAGCACCAGCAGATACTCCGGACCGAAACCGTCGATGAAGTCGATGTTCTGGGAAATTGCGTCTGCCGTACCTCTGTATACATCCAGGTTGGCATCCGCTTTCTCGCGCGGCGGCAATACGAAGACGCCACTGTCCTTAGCATCCAGTCCCCAACGACCGCCTGCAGCCACATAACTGTTCAGGATAACGGATTCATACTGTGTTAATACTCCCACTACATCAATACCGCTGTTGGCACAATTACTAATCGGGAAATCGATGATTCTATACTTTCCACCGTAGCCTACTGCGGGTTTGGCAACTTTATTCGTCAGTTCGTGCAAGCGAGAACCACGACCACCGGCCAGAATCATCGCTAACATTTCGTTGTGCTTCATAAAAATAACCCCTTTCCTTTCAATAATACTATAGAAATATTGTACAACTTTCTGAGGCTTATTTCTATAGAAATTGTGAAATAAAACCATTAAATTTAGGGGTGGAATATTTACATATCGAAAAATGGTAAAGAATACATAAAGATTGTATTAAATGCCAAACAGTGTCAAAAATTCGGGGAGGGGTGTATTGACAAGCGATAAAGGAAACAGTAAAACAAGGATTTGCTAAAAATATCCTAATTCTAAAGTACTACAATGAATGCGAGGATGAGGATAACCATCGATCCAGAGGAGTATGGTTATGAAAGACATAAGAGCTTACAGACAGAATGATATAGATAAGGTAAGGCAGATTGTATGAAGTGGTATTGCGCAATCTGCCTTTTTTATTGATTATAGAGATGGGGAGTAACTATGAAAAAAATCGAGATGCATTGTCACATCCTCCCGGGGATCGATGATGGTGCTGAAGATATGAAACAGAGCCTTCAGATGCTGCATATTGCTATGGAGCATGAAATCGTGGGTGCGATTGTTACGCCACATGGTTCTGCCAGAGATGCCTCTCGTGAACGGACAGAAAAGATCCGCAAGCTGTGCAGGATATTCCGGGCAAAGGCAGAGCAGCAATTTGATGTGATATTTCCGGTATTTCCGGGAGAGGAGATCCTGTATTCATCCGATACCAGAAGACTTCTGGATGAAGGAAAGCTACTGACACTGGCAGACACCCGGTATGTGCTGGTGGAGTTTATGCCAGGGGTACCGTATTCGACATTATTTGCGGCGGTACGTGAACTTCGGATGGCTGGATATGTACCGATATTGGCACATGTGGAGCGGTATCATGCACTGCGGGAGGATGGAAGGATCGAAGAACTGATCCATGCCGGAGCAAAGCTCCAGATCAATTACAGTTCTGTGGGCGGCAGCTGGCACAGCAAGACCACCAGATGGTGCAGAAAGCAGCTCGCCCAAATTAATCCAGTATTCGCGGTATTATAAGACATTCTCAAATGTTTTAAGAATCCGGACTATATCTGCAGAATATTTGGTTGTAATGAAATTAATGGCAGGCAGACAGTATAAAAATGATCTGTCAGATGTTGTAGGAATTCTTATTGAGCAAAAGAATGCTGAAAAAGAAATTAGATTAGATAACATCAAACGAGCTGCGGATGAATTGTATGAGGGGTATGAGAATTTACCGGAATCATCGAGAACCTTCATCGAGGCAGTTTACCAAACCCCGGATTTTTCGGTGCTATATGAGAAAATTCGCGAAGATGAAATGCAGAATAAGGATATTTTGTTGGAGTTTCAGGAGGATTACCCGGATATTCTGAACGGAGACAATCTTGTGGATATCCTAAAAGCAGCCAAAGCAAAAAAAGAAAAGAATAAACGACAATGATTGACGAACAAATGTTCATGCCATATAATAGAAGTAGTAGAAGATTATGTCAAAAGATAATGAAGGAGTATGAACATAAGCAATGAGTAGAATTACATTTTTAATTGGAAATGGATTTGATATTAATGCTGGATTAGATACGAGATACTCTGATTTTTATCAGTATTATTTCGATCAATATCCGGAGGATATGTTGGCGAAAACTATTCGGGCAGATTATGATTTCTGGTCTGATCTGGAGATTGGTTTGGGAAAATATGCAAAAGAGATAACAGAGTCGAATGAAGAACTTTTTCTTGATAGCAAAGACCTTATTGAGAATGCGCTTGCGGATTATCTGGAAGAACAGGTGAGTCAGATACAGATTGCAGATGGGAATGCTGATAATATTGTTAAGGAAATGCAGAATAGTATACTGCATTTTTATGAAGGATTCCCGAATGTCCAATATGAAGATATTAAGAATGTGATTGCAACAATAGATGAAAGTGTTGTATACTCGTTTATTTCATTCAATTATACAGATACATTAGATAGATGTATACAGATGGCAAAAGAAAGATTACCTGTAACTATAGGTAAGCATCAATGTAAAACAACTGTGTATGCTGATTCACTCGGGGACGTATTACATATTCATGGAACGACGAAGGAAGGACTAATTCTTGCCGTTAATGATGAAACCCAGGTGGACAATGAAAGGTTTTGTACTAAGGAATTGAATCGTCAGTGTATGATAAAGTCTGAAGCAAATGAACGTTTAGGTCAGAACAGGATGCGAGATGCGAAAATGCTGATTGATGGGAGCACTATAATCTGTGTGTTTGGTATGTCAATTGGAGCTACAGATAAGATGTGGTGGGAATATATTTGTAAATGGCTTATGGGAGCGGCTAGACGACGATTGATTATATTTGTCAAAAGTAGAGAGAGAGGAAAGCGTATTACTAATCGACAGCTTTTTATGAATCAGGATAAAGTTTTGAATAAGTTGAAGATGAATGCTGGTATTTCGGAAGATGAATGGCAGGCAATTAAGAGTAAAGTGTGTGTGCAATTTGATAGTCCGATTTTTAATATAAATGTAGTCAGGGAATATCCAGATGAGCGGCATGATCATTAAGCAGTACCGACTAGGGTGTGCTTGCATTAAAAACAGATAAAAATAGAAAACTGATTTTTATACATTGATTTCAAAAATAAAAATTAACATTTACATGTGTCTAATGAAAAACTCAAATAAAGAATAGTAAACCTTGCGGGTAGGCAAAGGGTAAGATGCGTTCCAATTACATAAGCCGGTCTTTTCAGCACAGAGGGCTTTTATGGAAGGCAGCTTATTTCCTGTATATGTACTGTATCGGCGGAAGTTATGCATTAAACCACCGTGCAGTGCGCTCTATGATTTATAATGCACTGGGATGTACGATTGGGTGTGCAGTGGTGAATGCGTGGATGAAATGGCGGAGAAGAAACATCTGACAAAAGTAGACGGCGAATCTATTGAAGGCAGAGTACATAATACCTATATTTATTGGAATGTTGTGGGCGGAAGATAAGATAGTATAACTATTGAGGATAAACAAATGAGATATGGTAATAGAGAGGGAGTTGAGAGAAAGTGAATATAATAATCGAACACATATTGAAAAGAGTAGAACAAGTAGATGGAAAAGGTCTATATATAAAGGTGCTGCGATACATAAGAATATTTAGTTCATTAATGATATTACTATTAAAGCTGTGTCAGTATATTAATATAAATTGTTCAATAATTCCAGGTGAGTTGTGGGATATAAACGCCAGAAATTTTATTAATAAATATATATTAACAGTGATTGGTTCTTGGATAGTGTGCGGAATCTTACTAAGGTGTTTATGGATATTTAGTGACATAGATGAAGAGATTTTCCCAATTTATAGGACGATAATAGATTTGATAGATGGGGCAGGTTCTGTTTATGTGATGGTGTATGTTATTAATAAATTGATTGAAAGTTATAACGGAATTGTGTTTAATGGTCGATTAGTTGTTTTGGTGGCGGCAATATATTTGCTTTGTTATGTTTGTAAAAGTTTGTATGAAAAGAATTATAGAAACTATTCTTCTTGGAAAAGAGTCTATACAGGCTATTGTGATAGTGCTGGAAGAAGGATTTATGAAAATACGACAGTTTTTTATTATGGGAAAGAGTATAAAATTTCTAAACCAGCACTTGGTTCATGTATATTGAATGATAGTAAAAAAATTGAATGGAGCTTGGAATCTGTAATGGAATCTGAAGAATCTATAACTCTTGAAAGGGCTGCAAGTGATAGAGAAGGAAATATTAGATTGGCTAAATGATTATGAAGCTATTTTAATTTGCTGGCTAAGCACACTATAGACAGTATATCGCGTTCCAATTAAAAATTTGAGAAAATAGATTCATTACATATAATAAGTCTCAAAAGGTTGGGTTATACTTTTGTGATCATCATGGAGGATGGTTATGAAAACTCAAACATCTTTAGTATCACGACGGTGCCGTCTTCAAGAATGGGAGAAAATGGTTCGTGGCTGCTAGAACGATATCTATCATTGACGATCGCTCCAGCTAAAGCAGGGTGTGAAATGTCTCCACAAGAGTACATGGCATAATCATCAAACAATACCGAAAATGGTGTGCTTACGTGCTTTTGGAAAAAGCTTTGCTGAAAAAAGAAAAACTATTGACGAACAAATGTTCGATATGTATAATGCAAGTGAGAGGAGATTATGAAGATGAACTCATAATTAACTGAGATGTGTAGATTAATATACTGGAAGGTGAGGGATAATGTGTAGTGGATAAATACAAATTAAAGGATTTTATTGATGCAACACAAGAAGAGGTGGGGAATATTGTAATAGAAGAAATTCTGCCAGCAGTTGTAAAAGAGGCAGGTGGCTTCGTGGTTAGTGAAGGAGTAGGGATGTTGGCTAGTGAAATCGTTAGCGCAGTACTTCCGGTAGCAAATAATATTCGTTTATCATATAAACAAAAGCGTTTGGAAAGAAATGTAGTTGAAGCTTTGCAAATTATTCAAAGAAAGCAAGACGAGCTTGAAGATAAAATTGCGAAATTACAGCAAAACAATTCAGAATATCAGAGACAGATAATGGAAGCTTGGTTGGATAATATTGTTGAAGAACCTCAACAATCAATGGTCAAATATAATACCATTGGATATGTTAACCTGTTGAAATTAGATAATACAAATCAGGATATTGTATTGATGTTTTTTAAGACATTGGCACAGTTGAGTGATTTGGATATCCGTGTTTTGAAATCATATTCTTATTTAGGAAATGACGGGGAGAGTATTTTGGATATTTGTGAAGACATCCAAATAGATTTTTATCAAATGCGATTTATCAGAGAAAAACTTGAACGTTTTGGACTCTTACAAAGTAAGAACGATGAGATAAGTGATAATAATCTTGAGGAAATCGTGAAATATCTTCAAAAGCTCGAAAAGGAAAGAAGAAAATCTAAACCAGGAGATGTAAAAATTCCAAAGTTGAAAAAGGTATCAATATCAGATAGCTATAAAATTACACCATTAGGAAGACAATATCTGGCAATGATAGAAGATCAAGATTAACAAAGTAGGATGAACATGCCAATGTGATTTAACCAAATATCGGCAAAATTTGCATTTTTCTCAGGTCATAAGGTAAGCGCATTTCATTTACAGAGAATTATTACAATAGTGCCATTTATTTCTCGGGATTTTTATGTGGTAATTGCAGATAGCTTCAATATCGAGCAATCGGATGCAATTGGACTTGCTACGAATCTGACGGATGATACATACATAAACTACATTCAGGAAAAAGTCTTTGATGAAATATACGACGATCTTGCTTACTCGGGAACTGAGTACCTGAACGATACGATAACATATGTTGGCTCAGAAGGAATCGAATCCTGGGAAGTTGATGAACAGGAATTTCTGGACTACGAAGTGGAATCCAGAATTAGCAACACCATTTATTACCGACTGAATTATCATGTTGTGATGGAAGGTCATTCGCATGACTACTGGTAAGCAGTAACGACTATGGTGCGTTTACCTTATATCCAGTGGATGCGCTATGAATGCTAAAAACAATCGTAAAATTTTACGATTGTTTTTTTGCGCATTTATGCATATAATATAATCAATAAAGATGGAAAGGATGTAATTAATATGCGTGAAACTCGAACTTTAGAACTTAAAGAAACGATTACAAATACTTTTTTAAAAACAGTTAGTGCCTTTTCAAATTATGATGGTGTGCATATTCCGCAAGAACTGCGCATCCGTTCCAGAGGAACGGAGCGCCATTCCGC
>OGQI01000741.1_pt1 | contig 24757 bp, 13 predicted proteins | sample 1553171 | NCBI WGS metagenome assembly OGQI01 (sample SAMEA2579988, study PRJEB22360) | human gut metagenome | biome: human gut; feature: human-associated habitat; material: faeces | place: Denmark | collected 2008/2010
CTTATTAGAAAGATGGAGGAAGAAAATGGATCAGGTTACAATGACAATTCTGATGCTGGTTATTTGTTTTGCATTAATGTACTTTTTAACAATCAGACCACAGAAGAAGAAAGATGAAGAGTTAAGACAGATGATGGAAGCTCTGGAAGTTGGAGACAGTGTGTTAACAACAAGTGGATTTTACGGAGTTGTTGTGGATAAAGTTGATGAAACTACGATCATTGTTGAATTTGGTAATGACAAACATTGTCGTATTCCAATGGAAAAATCAGCGATTCAGGCAATGGAGAAAGCAAACGGATCATCTGACGACGAGTAAGATAATTCATGAATAAAAAGAATCTGGAAAATATGAGAATAGAGCTCATATTTCATCCAGATTCTTTTTTTATCTAAGAAGTTCATCAAGAAGATGATCTGGTACATAAAGTGTCCCACGGCCAGTACCAATATCTATATCAGGTTTATTTGTTCCGTGAAAATCAGAACCACCAGAGGCTAAAAGATGATATTCTTTTTTCCATTCTCTTAATTTTGCGATTTGTCCCTTATGGTGGGAAGAATGGTAAACTTCAATTCCAGCAAGACCATAATCTTTCAGATCATGGATAAGCTGTTTTGTATCCTTATTAGAAAATTTATATAAAAAAGGATGAGCAAGAACTGGAATGCCACCTGCATCAAGAATTAATTTGAGGCAGTCTTTCGGATCAAAAAATGGTTTTGGAATATAGTATTTACATTTTTCACCGAGATATTTGGAAAAAGCCTGTTCCCTGGAAGTGCAGATGCCCTCTTCCACAAGAACTCTTGAAAAATGAGCACGTGTAATAACTGTATTAGGGTCTCCGTGTTGTAATTTCTCAAGAGTAACAGGAAATCCATCTTTTTGGAATAATTCGATCATATCGAGATTACGTTTCATTCTTTTGTCTCTCAGATCATTTAATGTGGTATTTAAATCCTTGTTCTTGCAATCAATTCCATAACCTAAGATAGGGATCTCACGATGAAGTGTATCACATGAAATTTCAATTCCAGGAATGAATTTTAAATCTTTAGGAAGATTCATTGCCAAGATTTCTGAAATACCATCAACTGTATCATGATCAGTAAGAGAAAAACCATATAAATTCTTTTCAATTACTTTATGGACAATTTCTTTCGGAGTAAAAGTCCCATCAGAACAAGTAGAATGTATATGAAGATCAATCATTTTAAAACTCCTTTCACATATTTAATGTTAGTTTATCACAAAAAGACATAGAAGCAAAACAACAGACATATATTAAATGAAAGAAAGGAGTATTTGCTATGGGGCCAGAAAAGAAAGTGTTATATATTGTGCAAAGTCTGGTTGCTGCTTATATTGTTACCGGACTATTGTTGTGTCTTCTTGCATTTATTGTTTATCAGAGCAATACAGGGACGAAGATGGCGAATCTTGGCATTACACTTACATACATTTTTGCTTCAATCCTTGCAGGAATGATCATTGGAAAAAAGATTGGAAAACGGAAGTTCTTATGGGGATTTTTTGTTGGAGTATTATATTTCGCAATATTAACTTTAATATCTGTTGTGTTTCAGGAAAATACAGTTATTTTTTCAACAGAACGCATCACAGCATTGTTCTTATGTATTGCTGGAGGAACTTTAGGTGGAATGCTTGCTATTTGACTTAGGATATGATACAATATAGCAAGTTATTTTATGAGAATCAGGAGGACGATAAGATGAAACATATTAAAACTCTGACAAATAAAACATTACAGAACACAGTAAAAAAAGGTGGATGTGGTGAATGCCAGACATCTTGCCAGTCAGCATGTAAGACATCTTGTACAGTAGGTAACCAGACCTGCGAACACAGCAAATAGTCAAATAAAACAAAGACTCTATGCTTGAGGCGTTCCTTGTGGGCCGCCTCATTTTTTACATGAAAGAAAATAAATAACAGATAAAGGGAGAAAGAAACAATGGTTCATCAGTATAAGAACAATGGATATAATATGGTCCTTGACGTAGCAAGTGGATCTGTTCATGTTGTAGATGATCTGACTTATGAAGTGATCGCTTTATATGAAGACCATACATTAGAAGAGATCATCAAAGAATTATCATCTTGGGATGAAAAAGATGTAAGAGAATCTTATGAGGAAGTTACAGAATTAAAAGATGCAGGTGTATTATTTACAGAAGATTGTTATGAAGAATACATTTGCGGATTCAAAGACAGACCAACAGTTGTAAAGGCACTTTGTCTTCACATTGCACATGATTGTAACCTTGCCTGTCGATATTGCTTCGCAGAAGAAGGAGAATACAAAGGAAGACGTGCTTTAATGAGTGCTGAAGTTGGTAAGAAAGCTTTAGATTTTCTTGTAGAGAACTCTGGAAATCGTAGAAATCTGGAAGTAGATTTCTTTGGTGGAGAGCCTTTAATGAACTTTGATGTTGTCAAAGAGATCGTTGCTTATGGACGTGATTTAGAGAAGACTCATGATAAGAAGTTCCGTTTTACACTGACAACAAATGGTGTATTATTAAACGACGATATCATGGAATTCGCGAATAAAGAGATGGATAACGTTGTATTAAGTGTTGATGGTAGAAAAGAAGTTCATGATTTTATGAGACCATTTCGAAATGGAAAAGGAAGTTATGACTTTATTATTGATAAATTTAAGAAATTTGCAGACAGTAGAAATCAGCAGAAATATTATGTAAGGGGAACTTTTACACATCATAATCTGGATTTTTCGAAAGATGTTATGCATTTAGCAGATGAAGGATTCGAACAGATTTCCGTAGAGCCTGTTGTGGCACCAGATACAGCAGATTATGCGATCAAAGAAGAAGATCTTCCAAAGATCATGGAAGAATATGATCTTCTGGCAAAAGAGATGATCAAGAGAGAGAAAGAAGGAAAAGGATTTACATTCTTCCACTTTATGATCGACTTAACAGGAGGACCATGTGTAGCGAAACGTTTATCTGGATGCGGTTCTGGAACAGAATATCTTGCAGTAACACCATGGGGAGATTTATATCCATGTCACCAGTTTGTAGGAGAAGAAGATTTCTTAATGGGTAATGTCTTCGAAGGTATTAAGAAAGATGAGATCGTCAAAGAATTCAAAGCATGTAATGTATACTCCAAAGAAGAATGTAAAAAATGTTTTGCAAGATTCTATTGCAGCGGTGGATGCAGCGCAAACTCTTATAACTTTAATGGTACGATCAATGGAACTTATGAGATCGGATGTAAATTAGAACGCAAGAGAGTTGAATGTGCACTTATGGTAAAAGCAGCATTAGCGTTAGAAGAGGAGACGGAGAATGAAGAAGCGTAATAGCAGCGGCAAGTATATTGCAGGGCTTATTTTACTGATTGCGTTGTGTGTATTTGGAGTATTTATTACAACAAAAGGAATCACAAAGAACAAGATTGGACGAGCAAGCAACATTGAACTTGGATTGGATCTTGCAGGTGGAGTCAGTATCACATATGAAGTTGATGGTAAGAACGTATCTGACAGTGATATGAAGGATACCGTATACAAACTTCAGAAACGTGTGGAAGGTTACAGCACAGAAGCAGAAGTTTATCAGGAAGGAAAAGATCGTATCAATATCGAAATCCCCGGAGTAACAGATGCAAACAAGATCTTAGATGAACTTGGTAAACCAGGAACACTTTCTTTTGCAGTTCAGAAACAGGTAAAAGTAAAGCAGAATGGAAAAACAACAACACAGACTACTTTAGATACCATTTTAACAGGACAGAATGTTAAGAAAGCAAAAGCTGTCACAAATCAGAATCAGACAACTGGTAAGAAAGAATATTTAGTTGCCCTTGAATTTGACTCCAAAGGAACAAAAGCTTTTGCCAAAGCTACAAAAGCAAACATCGGGAAACCAATTTATATCATCTATGATAACCAGGTGATCAGTGCACCAAATGTACAGGAAGCGATCACAAAAGGTGAATGTACGATCGATGGTATGGAAAGTTATGAAGCAGCCGAGAATCTTGCTTCATCTATTCGAATTGGTTCCTTACCAGTCAAATTAAAAGAACTTCGTTCTAACGTAGTGTCTGCTAAGTTAGGAGTTAATGCGATCCAGACAACGATTAAGGCTGGAATCATCGGATTTGCCTTGGTATGCTTGATCATGATCGCATTTTATGCAGTGCCAGGTATCATTGCATGTGTAGCACTTGCAATTTATATGCTAATGATGTTACTTGCACTGAATGGATTTAATGCAACGTTGACATTGCCGGGACTTGCGGGTATCATCCTCGGTATCGGTATGGCGGTCGATGCCAATGTAATCATTTATGCAAGAATTCAGGAAGAAATCGGAGCAGGTAAGAGTACAGGAGCTGCGATCAAGTCTGGATTTGGAAAAGCAGCTTCAGCTATTATTGATGGTAACGTTACAACACTGATCGCAGTTTTAGTACTGTGGTTTAAAGGATCTGGAACGGTCAAAGGATTTGCTCAGACATTAGGAATGAGTGTACTGATTTCCATGTTTACAGCACTTGTGATCAGCCGATTCCTAGTATATGCAGCATATCACTTTGGACTTCGTGATAAGAAATGGTATGGAAAACCAAGAACGATCAAGACAAGAGATTTTGTCCGTGCTGGTAAGAAATACGTTGCAGTCGCAGGTGTGATCATTTTAGTCGGACTTGCAGCACTGCCTATGAACAGAAGTAAGATTGGTACGATCTTAAATTATGATCTTGAATTCTCAGGAGGAACAGCATCTACTATCACATTTAAAGATGATCAGAAAGTAAATGATTCTTTAGAAAAACAGATTGTGAAAGCCTATGAGAAAGTCAGCAAATCGACATCTGTCCAGAGTCAGAAAGTAAAAGCGAATAACCAGATGGTCGTTAAGAGTGTAGAACTTAACCTGAATCAGAGAAAACAGATTGAAAAGACATTAAAGAAAGATTATAAAGTTAAATCAGTTACAACAGAGAATATCAGTTCAACGATCAGTAATGAAATGCAGAGAGATGCATTTATCTCAGTTATCATTTCAGCAATCTGTATGTTGATCTATATTGCAATCCGATTTAAAGATGTTAAGTTTGGATCTAGTGCGATCATCGCATTGTTAAATGATGTGTTAGTTGTATTTGCGGCATATTCTATCGGAAGATTATCTGTGGGTGGAACATTTATCGCATGTATGCTAACGATCATCGGATACTCTATCAACTCAACGATCGTTATCTTTGACCGTATCCGTGAGAATCTGAAACTTCAGACGATCCGTACAAGAGATGATATCAAAGCACTTGTAAATCAGAGTATTTCAAGTACACTGGTTCGTACGATCAATACAAGTTTAACAACATTTGTTATGGTATTGGCGTTATTTATCTGCGGAGTATCATCTTTAAGAGAATTTGCCCTGGCATTGATCGTTGGTGTTATTGGTGGAGCATTCTCTTCTGTATTCTTGACAGGACCATTATGGTATATGATGAAGACTCGTATCGACTCTGATGCTATAAAAGAAAGTAATGGACAGACATCTGTACAGCCAGAGAAGATCACAGCGAATCCAAACCGCAAGAAAAAGAAGAAAAAGAAAAGAAAATAAGACAAGTAAAAAGAGTATTCAGTAAAGACTGAATGCTCTTTTTCTAGAAGATGGAGAAACATGATGGAACAGTGGTATCTGTATAAGAAAAAAGCCGATTTTACAAAGATTGGTGAGAAATTTCAGATTGATCCCGTGATCGCAAGACTGATCAGAAACAGAGATGTGATCGGGGATGAAGAAATACATAAATATTTATATGGAAATCTTTCGGATATTTCAGATCCATTTCTGATGAAGGGAGTCAGAGAAGGTGTGGATATCATAAGAGAGAAGATCAGAGACAGAAAAACAATCCGCATTATCTCAGATTATGATGTAGACGGAGTTGTTTCTAACTATATTTTATGGAAAGCAATCTATGATCTTGGTGGAATGATTGATTTTCAGATTCCAGACCGTATGAAAGATGGTTACGGGATCAATGAAAATATCATTGAGAAGGCAGTAGAGGATCAGATTGATACGATCCTTACATGTGATAATGGAATTGCAGCTAGTGAAGCAATCAGATTTGGAAAAGAACATGGTCTTACAATGATCATTACAGATCACCACGATGTACCATTTATTTTAAATGAAGATGGAAGTAAAGAAGAAATTCTTCCACCAGCTGATGTTGTCATTAATCCCAAACAAAAAGAATGTAAATATCCATATCCGCTTCTTTGTGGAGCAGGAGTTGCATTTCAGTTTGTGAGAGCATTGTATAAATCTATGGGCGAGGATGAAAACAAACTGGAAGATCTGTTATCTATGCTTGCGATTGCGACTGTATGTGATGTTGTAGATCTTACAGGAGAGAACAGGATTTTTGTGAAAGAAGGATTAAAGAGGATCAAAGAGACAAGAAATGTGGGTCTTAGAGCATTATTGGATGTTCATGATCTTATGGAAAAACAGATACAGTCTTATGCTCTTGGCTTTATTATTGGACCATGCATTAATGCAAGTGGCCGGCTGGAATCTGCAGAAAAAGCATTGAATCTGTTCCTGGAAGAAGATAAAAAGAAAGCAATGCAGACAGCAAAAGAATTAAAAGAGCTGAATGATCTTAGAAAAAGTATGACAGAGAATGGTGTAAAAGCAGCATTAGATCAGGCAATGAAATATGAAGCAAAAGGCGATAAAGTACTTGTTTTATATTTACCAGATTGTCATGAAAGTATTGCTGGGATTATTGCTGGAAGAATTAAGGATCGTCTAAACCATCCAGTCTTTGTACTTACTGATGCAAAAGATGGAATTAAGGGATCAGGACGTTCTATCGAAGAATATTCCATGTTTGAAGAGATGATGAAAGTTAAAGAGGTGTTTACTAAATTTGGCGGGCATCCGATGGCAGCGGGATGTTCTCTTGAGAAGGAGGACCTTAAAGTATTTCGTAAAAAGATCAATGAAAATTGTACATTGGATGAAAAAGATTTCGCAAAGAAGGTGCAGATCGACATCGATATGCCGGTTGATTATATCACAATGGATCTGATTCATCAGTTGTCAGTACTGGAACCTTTCGGGAAAGAAAATAAAAAGCCCCTATTTGCACACCGTAAATTAAAGATTGAACGTGTCAATGTGTTTGGAAAAAATAAAAATGTAATTAAATTAGCATTAAAGAGTAGTCAGGGAACACGGATTGATGGTATGATTTTTGAGGATGAAACAGAATTTAGAGAAAAAATGGGGACAAACAAGTATATTACATGCACTTATTATCCTGTGATCAATGAATATCAGGGATATAAGAGTCTTCAGATCAATATTCAAAATTATTTTTTTGCGGAGGGATAACATGAGTAAGATAAAACTGGTTGCAATGGATCTTGATAATACATTATTAGACAGTAATAAACAAATATCAGAACATACAAAAGAAGTGTTAAAAGAGGCGATCAGACAGGGAGTTTATATTGTACCTGCTACAGGACGTATTTTCAAAGCGATTCCGGAGTTTTTGAGAAATATTGAAGGTGTTCGTTATGCAGTTTGTTGTAATGGAGCAACAGTATATGATCAGTATGAAGAAAAGATTATTTATACGAATCATTTATCCGTGGATGTGACATTGGAGTTATTTAGAATACTTGAAAAATATCATTCCACACATGATATTTATCAAAATGGACAGGGATATATGGAAAAACGTTATTTGGATCACCTTTCAGAATATAATGTATCAGGACATTTACTGAAACTGGTAAATGATACAAGGCTGCCAGTGGATGATCTTAAAAAGCATCTCAAAGAGAATCCATTAGGAATTGAGAAGATCAATGCATTTTTTGATAATATGAAAGAAAGATCAGCAGCAATAAAAGAATTGACTGAAAAAAATATTGCTAGTGTATCAAGTGCGCTTGATAATAATATTGAGCTTAATCAGTTTGGCTGTGATAAAGGGGATGGATTAAAACATCTTGCCAAATGTCTTGGCTTAACAATGGATGAAGTTATGGCATGTGGAGATGCTGGAAATGACACCATGATGATCAAGGCAGCAGGAACAGGTGTTGTTATGGGAAATGGACGAGAAGAATTAAAAGCAATTGCTGATTTTGTTACAAAGACAAATGATGAAGACGGAGTGGCATATGCGATTGAGAAATTAGTTCTTAATTCTTGACGATGTTATTTAAAGTGATATAATAAGTATGTTTAAATAGTTAGGGGGAAATATAAGAATGAGAAAAACGCGTAAAACAGCGGCTGTATTGGCTCTGTATGCGGTTTTGATGCTTAGTTCAGCGTCTGTAGTAAGTGCAGATCAGGTAAATGATAAGACATTTGCAAGAGAACAGACAAATGAGCAGACTGACACTAGCAAAGATAATTCTGCCCAGACGACAGAAGCTTCGACAACTGAGGCAACGACAGAAAAGAAAACAGAAGCTAAGCCAACGACAGAAAAGAAAGATAAGACAAATACAAGTCATAAGAAGAAAGCAACAACTAAGAAGACAGAGCGTAATACAATAAAGAAACATAAGAAGAAAAAGAAAGATACCAAAGACAAGAAGAAAGATAAAAAGAAAGACAAAAAAGATAAGAAAGCGATCATTCCAAAAGTCTATAATGACCATAGCATTGAGATGAAAGGAAAGAAAGAATCTATTCAAGGATTTATTTATTTTAATCAGGCAGATGCAGCATGGAATGATAATGGTTACCAGATTCATAGCAGTGGATGCGGACCAACAGCAATGGCTGTCTGCATCAGTTCATTAACTGGTAAATGGGTTACACCAGTAGATACGACAGTTTGGGCATATAAGCATGGATATTATACAAGTGCGGGTGCAAGTCATGAGATGGTACCGGCATTGGCAAAGCAGTATAAACTTTCATGTAATGGACTAGGAACAGATATTAATAAAGTACGCAGTGCCTTGAAGAAGAAACATCCGGTAGTAGCACTGATGGGACCTGGTTATTTTACAAAGAAAGGACATTTTATTGTTCTTGTAGCGATTGATAACAATGATCAGGTAACAGTAGCTGATGTTGGAAGCAGAGAACGTACACAATATAAATATCTATTAAAAGATGTAGTAGCCCAGACAAAAGCTGCTTCAGCAGGAGGACCTTGCTGGGAGATTTACTCTAAAGATAAGAAAGCAAAGAAGACAACCGATACAAAGACTAAGACAATTCAGGCGAAGAAAGAATTTAAAGATACATCTAAGATGTATGCAGAGATCAAAGCAGTCTTACAGAAGAACTATCATCTGAGTGTACCGCTTAAGAAAGGAACTTTGGTCAATAAAGATCAGTTTGTCACAGTTAGCTCTTTAACGATCAATGATAAAGTTACAGTTATGGATGTGTCTAAGAAACTTACAATAGATGTTGATTTTCAGCAAGTAGTATCTGAGATTAAGACAGATGCAGTCAAAGGTTCTTTTTGGAATACAGTAACGATTGAACCTAATAAAACAAGTGTAACAGAATAATTTTAAATTACATAGTAAGAGATAAGAAGCACAGAGAATGTAAAAGTTTTCTGTGCTTTTTTTACTTCATAGGAAATTTCAGGAGGAAAACATTATGAATATTAAAAAAAGGATAAAAAAAATTACAGCGGGAGCATTATGTATGTTAATGTTTGCAGCAACTGTTGGACAGACAATAAGTTCAGTACATGCAGCACAGAGTGATGTGATCGATACATCAAGAACAGCTTCATTAACTATCCACAAATACGACATGACAGCAGCACAAAAAGGTGGCGTTGATTTAAGTCAGTTCACAGCTACAGGAAAACAGGATGCAAAAGCAGAGGAAGCTTTAAAGAAGTATCCGATCAAAGGTGTTGAATTCAGCTATCTGCGTGTCGGTGATGTAGAGCAGCAGAGTGAAGCTGGTAAAGTTCAGATGATCTATGAACTGCCAGATGCATTACAGAAGATCTTAGGATTAGCAGATTCTGATGCAGCAAAAACGGAAGGTGGGAAAGATTACTTTACAAGCCAGATCATCAATGACAAGTTAGCTTCTGCATTAGAAGATAACACTGCATCCAAAGACAAACTGGAAGATTACATGAAGACAAACAACGGAACTGCCATGGATCTTACAGATGCACAGGGTGTGACAAAGAAAGACAAGTTGCCACTTGGTCTTTATCTGATCGTAGAGACAAAAGTTCCAGAAGATGTCACTTATACAACAAACCCTTGGTTCGTTCAGTTACCATCCACTGATTCCGAAGGGGATGACTGGTTCTATGATGTTGTATGCTATCCAAAAAATGAAACTGGTATCCCAACCCTTGATAAAAGAGTTCGAAACAATCCAGATCAGGATAATGTAACAACAGCAGAACAGAGTGCTTTAGCAGATTTCACAAATGCAAGAGAAGAATACAAATACCAGAGTACCGTTACAGCATCCAAAGCTGAGAAACTTGATTATCAGTTTATCTCAAAATTACCACACATCACATCAGGAACAACATACCTTTCTACTTATACATTTGACGATAAGATGGCAAAAGGTATGACATACAACAAAAATGCAGTGATCGCGATCTATGAGAACAAGGATGCAGCAGATACAACAAACGTTAACAACGTTGACAAAAGTGGTGCGATCGCAGTATGGAAATCATCTGACACAGATCCTAAGTTTGCCGTAACTTATGGCAAGTCTGGTGAAGACTCTACAATGAAAGTAGAAATGACAAAATCAGGATTAAATGAAATCAACAAGAAATACTCTGACAAATATATCGTTGTTTACTACACAGCAGATGTAAACACAGATGATACAGTCGTTCTTGGTGACAAGGGTAACCCTAACGATGTATCTCTGACATGGAAGAGAACATCTACAGATTACTGGGATATCTTAAAAGATAAATGTATCGTATACAGCTTTGGTTACAACTTCACAAAGAAATTCTCTGACAATAAAGGTGATGCAACAAAAGTTAAATTCGTGATCCAGAACAAATCTGATAATTACTACTTAGTAGCAAGAGCAGACAGAGCCGGTGTATATCAGATCACAGGAAAATCTGCAACAGAAGAAGCTGCTACTCAGTTTAGTCCAGATGCGGGTGGAAAACTCGTGATCAATGGTATCGAAGCTGATAAATATGCGTTTACAGAAACGCACTCTGATGCAGGATACACACTGCTTAAGAAAGAGATCATTGTAAATATCACATCTACAAAAGCCAATATCACACCAACAGAAGCGAATATCACAGGAATCCAGTCCAAGAATGGAAATGATTCTACAGCAAACGATGGTGTGAAGAATGGTAAAGAACTTGCAAATGATGTAGCAGTTCAGACGATCAACGCATCTGCAACCGTGGACGATAAGAAAGCAACCATGAGTGCGAATGGAGAATCCACAAATGCGTTTGTTGATATGCAGGTAACAAACCAGAAACAGTTCTTACTGCCAATGACAGGTGGAGCAGGAAGTTACGCACTGATCATCGCAGGAGTTGTCGTTGCTGGATGCGGATTTATCATCATTCGAAAAAACCAGAAACGTAAAGAAGTTCAGTAAAATTTGTAAACCCTGTCAGTTTTCTGGCAGGGTGCTCTAAAAACTATGAGACAAAAAATTATTCCAATCCTGATCGTATTGTTTGGATTTGCTCTGCTGTCGTATCCGTTTATCAGCAACTATATGTTTGAAAAGAGTGCGGGATCGACGATCGAGTCTTACAAAAAACAGTCCAAAACTTACGATCAGAAGCAAAAAGAAAAAGCTCTGAAAGAAGCAAAAGAGTACAATCAGGATCTGACCAGATCAGCTGTCCAGTTAACTGACCCGTTTAAAGCAAAGAAGAGTGACGGAAAGACGATAATCTATAACAATATCCTGAATCTGGATCAATCCGGAGTTATGGGATATTTAGAGATTCCCTGTATCTCAGTCAATCTGCCGATCTATCATGGAACAGATGCAGAGATCCTGGAACGAGGTGTTGGACATCTGGCAGCTTCTTCTCTTCCAATCGGAGGAAAGAGTACGCACAGCATTTTAACTGGACATACCGGACTTAGTTCCGCAAAGTTATTTACAGATCTGACGGAAATGAAAAAAGAGGATCTGTTCTTTATTCATGTACTGGATCGAACCTTAGCTTATAAAGTGGATCAGATCTCTGTGGTAAGACCAGAGGATACAAGAAAACTCCAGATCGTCAAAGGAAAAGATTATGTGACACTGGTAACATGTACCCCATATGGAGTCAATGACCATCGTTTACTGGTACGGGGTGTCAGAACCAAATATGTAAAGAAACAACGATCATCGATACGGCTAAGAAATCAGGATTCCCAGTGGATGAGAACTTATAAAAAAGCGATCGCCATCGGGCTTATGATCGTTACAGCCCTGATCTTATTAGGAAAAGTATTTCAAAAGCTTCATCGAAAGAAAACGGAACATAGACAGATCAACAGAAAGAAAGGGAGAGAGGAATGAAAAGGAATCTGATCAATTTATTAGGCATTATCTTAATGGGGATCGGAACCTTTTTGTTCCTTTCTCCCGATTTTTCTGCGTATAGACAACAAAAAAATGCAGATCAGGAGATCAAAGCCTTTCAAAAGGAAAAGAAGATTCCGAAGGAAAAAGATCCTTTCTATCAGGAGGCCTTACAGTATGATCAAAAGATCTATAAAGAAGGCCAGAAAGATCTAAAGGATGTCTGGAGTTATCGCACGTCACCGATCCGGTTGAAAGATGGCAGGAGCAACTTTGGATATATCAGGATCAAAAAGATGCATGTCAAACTTCCACTGTATCTTGGAGCAACCTTAGAAAACATGAGAAAAGGTGCTGCGATCATGGGAGAGACATCATTACCGCTTGGCACGAAGAACAGTAACTGTGTGATCGCTGCACATCGTGGATATCAGGGGATCCCATATTTCAGGGAGATTGAGAAGCTGAAAGCAGGAGACAAAGTCACCATTCAAAACCCATGGGAAAAACTTTCTTATCGGGTCGAAAAGATCAAGATCATAAAACCGGATGATTCCGATCAGATCCGGATTCAGAAAGGCAAAGATATGGTAACGCTTCTTACCTGTCATCCATACCGAAGTCATGGTAAATTTCGATATGTGGTCTACTGCGTTAGAGATAAAGGACAGAAGATTTCAAAACAAACGATCCGTACCATGGATGATACTTTTTTTGAATCATCTGAATGGGATATCCAAAGAGAAAAGATCGTCCGATATGCAGGGTTAGGAATCTTGATTTTTTTGGGAATAGAACTTATAAGATCAAACAAAAGGAAAGGAGGAAAAGGACATGAAAAAAAGGGATAAGATGAAAGGCAAAAAAGGATATGCGATATTGGCACTTGTGATTGCCATAAGTTTTATTACCGTCCTTACATGGCACGATTTGGTACAGGCATCCTATAAGACGAAAGAAAATGCGGGAAGTACATCATTCCCAAACAATGATAAATATACCTATGTTGAAGTAAAAGGTCCATCGGGAACTTCCACATTAAAACTACAGGTAACCCATTCTGGATCAGCCTGTAAAAACTATTCATTCGATAATGCAAGCCGGACACTGAATATCAAACAGGTCTCTGCAAGCAATCCAAATCCATATGGTTTGAAACTTTCTACAACGTCAGTCAAAACAACAAAATCCAATTCTGGATCGTATTCATGGATCAGCGTAAAAGTAAAATATACGGTTCCGGCTCATCAAAAATATAACAATGTGACATATGATGTACCATTCAGCCAGTCGCATAAACTGACAAAAACACCCGATCACAGCACGAAAGAACAAACGGATTTTGAAACTACGATCGGACTGAGTGCTTATGACACCGGTGTTGCACCATATAAAAAACCAAGTGACCAGAAATATTACAGATACTATGATTGTAAAGTTACGATCAACCTAAATAAGACACAATACAAAGTGACTTATAAAGGGAACAATGGAACGATCGCATCCGCAGATTCAACAAAAAGTTTTGCCTGTGGAAGTAAACTGACATTTCCAGTGGCAAATCGAACAGGATACACTCTTACCGGATGGAAGGATACGGCAAACAGTACAGGGACGTCTTATACGACAAACAGTACGATCTGTGGGAAAGCATTAACTTTATATGCCCAGTGGAAAGCAAATCAGTATAAGATCCATTACAATTCCAATGGTGGAAGCGGAACAATGAATGACAGTACCGTGACATATGATGGTTCGTTCACACTTCCAAAAAATACATTTACAAATAACGGTTATCAGTTCCTTGGATGGAGTAAGACAAAGGATGGAGATGTTGCAGCTTACGAAGATCAGGAAGCAATCAAATATCAGACGGCTTCTGACCTTACCTTATATGCGATATGGGGAAATGGACAGTATAAGATCAGCTTCATGCCAAATGGAGCACAGGCAGATGCAAAGATCATACCGGTAAAGACAGGAGAATCTTATACCATACCATCCGGTCTGTTTACCAGAAAAGGATATACGTTTGTAGGATGGGCAAAGACTCCGGATGCAGTCAGGGCAGATTATACGAATGGAGCAGCTGTCTCTGATCTTACAGATGCCGGAAAGACCATCAAGCTGTATGCGATATGGAAAAAGAATGACGGAAGCATCAATAAAACAAACATCATCCATGATGAAGGCATGTTTACCGGAGACATTGAGATCGAAGGGCAGAATGGAACAGGATATAGTCATGCTCATACGGACTCCGAATATGCAAACATTGATAAGACAGATGCTCCCGGATATTTTACAGATCGGTATTGATAAAGATAACAGCAGGAAGTCCTCTTTCTGCTGTTACGATAAAAATGGATAAGATCAAATGAATCAGGAGGGAACTATGAAATACAAGTTGAAAAGAAAACTGAAAAAGATCGGGACGTTCTTCCTGGCCTTGTTAACACTTTTTTCTTCGTTGTTTGGAGGAATGGCCGGAATGCCAGCACCAGTCGTCAATGTTGCGGCGAAAGAAGGAACAGCGACCGTTGGGATGAGTCAGGTCATGGATCGTAATAAGATCAGTGCGTTAAACCGGCCGGCAAGTGAAGGACTATGGAAGATCACTGCAAATGGAAAAGGAACCTTTTGCCTAAATTCCGGAAAATCCATGTGTAATGGTGACACTGTAAAGTATAAGACACACAACGCTGTGACTTATAAGAATCAGGGAGTTGCAAAAGCTCTGACCTATTATTACTGGAAGAGTTCCAAAAATACAAAGGCATTTGCATTAACACAGGCCTATATCTGGGCATGTGGAGCAGGTGTCAGCAAAAAGACAACGGTTTATCAGGCAGGAAAAAATCTGGATGATAAGTTTTCAAGCAGTGATGCAAAGGCTTTCTGCGATAAGATCAAGAAAACAGATCCAAAAGGTACAATCTATTACTATACAGTGACACACTGTGTAAAAGGAAAGAAGCATGATAAACATCAGATGTTATATCGTATGACGAAAGATGTAACTCCGGCGAAGACCGGTTCATATACATATTCAGACAGTACATCGGAAAGTGATCAAACGGAAGTGAAGATCACAAAACGTGATCAGGCAACAGGTGTTGTATTATCCGGTGTCAAGTTCCAGTTTTTCAGGGATGGAAAATCCGTTGGTACAGCAGTGACAGATGAAAAAGGTGTTGCCAGTCTTACATATAATGAGACGATTTCTTCTGGAACAAGAAGCATCACAGAAAAGTATGTGAAAAACTGGAATGAATTATCAAAGGATGATCAGGAGTCGTATACGGAAAAAGGATACTATGATTCCGAAGCCACGGCAAAGGCTGCGGCAGAAAAAGAAGTTGCCAAATTACTGCAGGGGATCATTGAGGATAAGAGATCCAAGACACATACGTGGACGGCAAAAGAGATCGAAGCAGATGCAAGGCATAATAAAAACACAACAACAAAAACAAAAAAAGCAACGGGAAAAACGGCAAAGGTTGATCTTGGAAGTATGTATGATACAGAAAAAACGATCGCTCTGGAACTGAACAAAAGAAGTATCCTGGAAGACTTTGGGACAGATGCAACCTATGCAAATGCAGAATATGGAGTTTATGCCAGATTTGGTATTCTCGCATCCGATAACAAAACTGTCAGATATAAAAAAGACAGTGAAGTCGCAACGATCATTACCGATGCGACGGGTTATGGATGTGCAAAGAAACTGCCGGTCGGAGAGTACTATGTCAAAGAAAAGAATCCACCGAAAGGATTTGAACTGAACAAAGACAGTACAAATATCACACTGAACAATGATCAGCTCATTACTGTATATGAAACACCAGTCAAAGGAAAGCTGCAGATCCACAAAACCTATGATAATGATAAAAAGGCGGAATCCGGAGCGGTATTTGAAATATATGACAGTAAAAATCAGCTGGTCGATACGATCACAACCGGAAGTGATGGAATGGCAACGAGTAAAGAGCTTCCATATGGTTCTTACCGCTTACATCAGACCAAAGGAACGGATGGATTCTCCAAGATCCCAGATATGATAAAAGTGATCGATGGGTCCATAAAAACTTATCAGATCGAAGCGAACAACCCAAGAGAAGCTGTCGCGATCTCCATTTCAAAAACAAAGGTCATCACGGATACACAGACATCCACAAACACAGAGAGACCAGAAGCCGGAGCCAAATTTGAGATCATCAGAAAATCAGATCAGAAAGTCGTTGAGACACTGACAACCGATGAAAATGGATATGCTTCATCCAGACAGTTGGATCCTGGGACTTACACGGTACATCAGATCAAAGGATCAGATAATTATGCATTTGTAAAAGATTTCGATGTCACATTAAAAGACGGAGATAAAACAAACCATATGTATGATCTTAAGAATCCATGGATCGGAAAGAAACTCATGATCAAGAAAACAATGGAAAAAAATAAGGTGGAAGAAGCCGAAGTATCCGCGGAATTTGCTGTACTGGATGCATCAAAGGCAAGTGGATATCAGGATGCAGATATGAGCAGTGAAGAAAGCCGTACCGCTTATATCGATTCACTGTCCAAAGATGCCGTGATCGGCACACTGACAACCGATGCCAAAGGAACTGCAAGTCTTTTACTGGAAGATCTGAAAGCAGACCATGATTTTCTTGTGATCCAGACAAAAGGGGCAGAAGGATATGATCTGGCACCTGCTTATGATTCCAGAGATCATAAACCAAAAGAAGTCGATGGCATGAAAGTTTATGAATTTACTGCAAAAGATGTATATTCCGATTCCGCATCGATCCAGATCAAAAAGGAAAAGAAAGTATCCGATACAAAAACGGAAGCTGAAACAGGAGCAGTCTTTGAACTAATCGATCAGGATGGAAAAGTCGTAACAACGCTGATCACAGGAGAAGATGGGACCGCAACAGCAAGTGGTATCGCTCTTGGAATGTACACATTACATCAGAAGAGTGGTTCGAACAAACATGCATTCTTAGAAGATCAGGTCATCGTGCTGACCAAGAAAGATAAGGGAAAAACGATCAAATACAGTTATGTTGATCAGGAAAATGAGATCGATTTTGTTCTGGTAAAACGTTCCAAAGAAACAAAGAAGCTGTTAAATGATGCAGAATATGTCATTTACGATGATGATGGAAAAGAAATCGCAAGATTGACCTCCGGAACGATGAAAGACGGATATGCGACATGCAAGCTGCCTTATGGCCATTACAAGATCAAAGAAACAAAATCTCCGGATGGATACAATAAAAATGATACAGTGAAAGAATTTACTTTAGATCTTCGAAGTGTAGATTACGACAGCGATGGAAATGGTACTTACACCTATGAAGATACCGATGAACCAGTTTATGGATCGATCTCACTGAAAAAGACAGGAGAATCCCTAAGTGGATTTGAGGATGGAAGTTTTATTTATGAGGATGATCAGATCAGCGGAGCTGTTTATGGCCTGTATGCCAAAGAGGATATCAAGAAAGATGATGGAACCCTTGTATGGAAAGCAGGAACTCTGATCGACCAGAAAACAACATTGAAAGACAAAGCCGTACAATTTACCAGAAAAGGAGACGATGGAAAAGATACCACGGACTTTTATCAGGGAACTTATTATGTGAAAGAGATATCTGGTCCAAATGGATATTGTATTGATACAGAAGAACATGAGGTTGTGATCAACTGGGATACGAAACCGGGAACGATGAATGATATCCGAGATACCGAGGATGTTCCGGATGTGGAAGAACCACATGGAAACAATACGCCGTCTCCTAGCAGCGGTATTTATGTGCTGGAAACAGGGGAAGCATTGAATCAGCAGATCCAGGATGCAGAAAGTATTACATTTACATGGGAAAATGCTCCGAATGGAACAGATACCAAAGACGTTTCACAGGACAAAGACGGAAGTATCGTCTTATGGAACGATGGAAATGATTATTATATTTCCTCCCAGAAAGCAGATCAGGTCATTTACATGAACACGATCTCCAGTAAGATGTTCTCAGAATGCAAGAGTCTGACAAAGATTAATTTTAAGAACATTGATACATCCAAAGTCGCGGACATGTCAGAGATGTTTGCCAACTGTTCTGCATTAAAAGAGCTGGATCTTTCCAGTTTTAATACTTCAAATGTGGAAGATGTACGAAAGATATTCTATGGCTGTACAAACTTAAAGACGACCTATGCACAGGATCAGATGGTAAAGGCAGACGATGATTACAAAGATGCCCAGGTTACAGGTATCAGTGCAGTTGCAAAAACAGATTTTACAAAAGGGGATACCTATCATGCTGATGATTTCACGTTTTCCAGTAATTACGACGATGATGGACAACAGGAGCTTACTGATGTAACGGATGATGATGTGACTTTTTCACCAGAGACAGCGGAAGCTGCAGGAAAGCAGAAAGTAACGATCTCCTTTAAAGATACAGGAAAGTATAAAGGCTATGATCCGATCGAAACAACAGTCAATGTGATCGATCCGGAAGATGTCGATGTATCTCTTGATACTGACAAGCACATAGATATCAATCTGGAATGTAACGATCTGTTACAGAAGTACAGCATTCAGTTTATCAAGACAGATAAGAAAGGAGAGATGTTGCCAGGTGCGAAGTTTGCATTAAAAGCAGCCTGTGAGATCGTAAATAAGGATGAAAAGACGATCTTTCACAAAGGAGATACGATCGCAACCACGGTTTCCGGAGATGATCAGTTCGGTTATCTGGAATTCTTTGGACTGCCAACTGGCATTTATGCAAAAGACGGTGTTGGAAAAGAAATGTACACCGTAGAAGAAGTGGAAGCACCACTTGGATATGGAAAGTCTGATGAAACGATGACATTCAGTGGAGAGGTCTTAAATGATCAGACCGCAGATTTCATCCATGACGTGGCGACACAGGGAAATACTAACAATGATGAAATAACATATGTCCATGATTCCAAGACGCTGGTCAACAATCCTTCTGACTATGTGCAGGTGAAGAAATATTGGATCGATGATAACAACTCCATGAACACAAGACCAGTATCAGTGACGATCAAAGCAGAAAATAAGAACACACATGAAGTGAAGACTTATGTGCTGAATAAGGATAACAACTGGGCCATGCAGACAGATATCAAGCGAGGCGAGGAAGGAAACTATACGTTTAGCGAGGTTTGTAATGCAGCTAATTATACAAGAGTCAGTGAAGCAGGTGGCGATTGGGACAAAAATACCTATACGTTATCTTATACAAACAAATATGATAAAGGTGGAAGTGTAAAACTTGTTGTTAAGAAAAGCTGGGATGACAGTAATAACAGTGATGGAATCCGTCCGGATTCAGTAAATATCAAATTATATCGTAATGGAACAGATATGCAAAAAGATCAAATATTAAGTGCAGCTAATAACTGGACGGCAGAATTTAATGATCTTCCAAAAGAAGATGATCTTGGCGAAAAGTATGAATATGAAGTCAAAGAGGATTCATCCTCTGTTGTGAATGGAAATGCCAAGACTGGATATGAGATTGCTTATGAAGTAAAGGAATCTACAGATAAATCTAGTGATATCACAACGATCACAACCAATATCACAAACACACATAAACCAAAGACCGTACAGAAAACGATCCGAAAAGTATGGGATGATGAAAATGATCAGGATAAGATCCGTCCAGATTCTGTAAGGTTTAATCTGTTAGCAAACGGAAAAGATGTGGTAGATACCGTAACCTTAAATTCCGAAAACGGATGGAAAACAAGATCAAAAGTTCTTCCAAAATGCGAGAATGGAAATGAGATCGAGTATACATGGGAAGAGGTAAAAGAAGGTGTTGTGATAGGAAATGAACAGATCGGATACAAGGTTTCATACGATGATGAAGATGATTCTGACACAACGATCGCAACCAACTCTCATACACCGGGCAGAGGAAGCATTACCATCACAAAAGAATTAGATCCATCCAATCTGAACATGGACGTTGGAGATGCCACATTTACATTTACCCTGACAGGAACCGATGTTTACGGAAAGAAGCATACTTACAAGAAAGATGTGAAGTTCATAAAGAGTGAAGTAGAAAACTTTGTCAAGGCAAACCCTGGAACGATGATCAGCCTCTCAACGACGTTTGATGATCTGTACTATGGAACTTATACATGCTGTGAAAGCGGCATGAAAGAATACTTTAAGCTGGATCATCTCTCAACGACAAGTACCAATGGAAGAGTAGATCAGAAAGCAGGAACGGTTACGTTTGACATCGAATCGGAAGGAAGCAGTGCATCTGCAAAAATCACAGGAGAAGCAACCTTCCGAAATCAGATGATCAAAGGAAACATTAAACTAAAGAAGAAAGATTCCAAAGGAAAAGTCTTAAAAGGTGTTCGGTTTACGATCAAGGATTCTGATGGAAAAGAAGTCACATCCAAAGAAACGGATGAAAAAGGAGAACTTCTGTTTGATGATCTGCTGCCAGATACTTACACGATCACGGAAACCAAAACAGCCAGCGGCAAGAATCTGCTAAAAGAACCTCTGGTCGTAACTCTTCCGTTATCTGTAACACAGGCAGAAGTAGACAAAGGAAATGTAGATACCTCAAATGCTATTAAGCAGGGAGATACCTATTACTTCTATCATCCAACCTATGAGATCACAAATGATGCAAACCTGAAACTGCCAACTACTGGTGGATTCAATAATATCAAAGCTTATGTACCATTGATCGGTGGTTTTGCATTGATCTTAGCTGTAGTATTCTATTACTTCAAAAAGAAAAAAGGAATTGTGATCTTTAGAAAGAAATAAGAAATGAGTTTAATGAATTATTCAAGAAGATAAATGCTCTTTGGACAAGATCAAACGAAGGAAATAGCGAAAAGAAAGGAAGTACAAGAAGTAAATAGATGGAGGATAGATTATTATGAGTAAAGGAAGAAAAGGAAAAAGGGTAATGGCTGCAGCAATGGCGGTTGTGTTATCTGTTGCTACGGTAACAACGGGGGTATTACCGAATACAGCGGTTTATGTGCATGCAGAAGAATCGGATAGAATGTGGACCAAATTAGCTGATTCTAGTGTAGATGGTTTTTATTACAGGGAAGATCAGTATGGAAATATTGAGTGTGTAACGGATAAAACCTGTGTATACACATCGTATGATCAAATGGTTAAAGAAATTGCTTCCATAGCAAAAAGAATCTTTCTTGAAAATAAATATGCAAGGTATGATTTTGATATTCCCGTTGAAATAAAATCGGATCATACGATTGAAGAAATCGAGAATGGAAAATGTGATAAAGATATTCGTAATGAAATTTATAAAGATACAGGGAAACCAAATGAAGGGCATACAATGTCTGCATTTACTGTTGGTGGTGGTAATCTGTTGGCAGAGAATTGTTCAGATGGGATAAAATATTCAGATGGTGGATATAAAGGATACTATTCTGGGAATGGCGGATATGGAGATAGATATCAAAAAGCGACAAAAAAATTAGATGAAGTTATTAAATCATTGAATCTTGATGGGAAATCGGATTATGATAAATTTAAAGCAGTTACAAACTGGATTGTTTCAAATGTGCGATATGATGAAGATAACGAAACAAAATACCAACACGATTTAACCGGAGTCGTTTTAGATGGATTAGCAGTTTGTGATGGGTATGCAGGGACTTTTTATTATATGGCAAATGCTGTAGGATTAAATGCTTTGTTTGAAGATGGTATAACAAACAGTAATAGAATTCGACATGCATGGAATCTGGTTCAGATTGATGGAACATACTACTATGTAGATCCTACAAATGCTTATTTTAAAGAGGATGGAGAACCGGGAAGAGAACTGTTACTTGGTCAAAAATATCTATTCAGTCTTTATACTCCAGATAATACTACAATAGAGGATACCTATAAAAATATCTCACAGGATGACTACTTGAAAGAACATTCCATATGCAAAGGAAATCATGATTTATGGGAAAGTGGACACAATGGAGCTACATGTGAAAACCCTGCAACAACAGTATATTCTTGTAAAAATAAGGGATGTTTATATAAAAAGTATGTAGAAACAGCACCGGCCCTTGGTCATGAATGGGGTAATGCAAAAATCACTCAAGAGCAATCTTGTGAAAATCCTGAAATTACAACTTATACGTGTACACATAGTCTTTGTGGAAGAAAAAAACAAGTAGAAACCAAACCCGCCCTAGGTCATACCTGGGATGAAGGAAAGGTTACAAAAGAAGCTACCTGTTCCGAAACAGGAGTTAAGACTTATACCTGTACTCGCTGTGGTGGAACAAAAAACGAAGAGATCCCAAAAACAAAACATGACTATGAAGAGCATGTCGAAACTCCGGCAACCTGTACATCCAGAGGCGTCAGTTACTATGTATGTAAAAACTGCGGACTTACAACATCAAAAAAACAGACACCTGCGACTGGCCATATCCATACAGAAGTCCGTAACAAAAAGGATGCAACTTATACAGACGATGGTTATACCGGAGATACTTACTGTAAAGATTGTGGTAAGAAACTGGAAACAGGAACCATGATTCCAAAACTGGTAGAAAAAGAACATGACTACGGAGAATGGGTTCTTGATCAGGCTCCAACATGCAAAAAATACGGAGTAAGACACAGGATCTGTAAGAACTGCGGAGATCGAGAGGTCGATGTGCTTGACAAAGTCGATCATTCATGGGAACTTGTCTCAACAACACCTGCTACATGCATCATTGGAGAAATCCAACATTATAAGTGCAGCGTTTGTGGAGAGACAAAAGATGTGACATTAAGTAATCCATTAGGAGAGCATTCCTGGGATAACGGAAAAGTAACAAAAGAAGCTACCTGTACGGAAGATGGAGAAAAGACTTATACCTGTACTGTCTGCAATACGACAAAGACAAAAGTCATTCCTGCTACCGGACATCAGCACAAAGAAGTAAGAAACGCAAAGAAAGCTACCTGTACCGAAGATGGTTACACCGGAGATACCTATTGTACAGACTGTAATACAAAACTGGAATCTGGAACAGTGATCAATAAACTCGGTCATACATGGGATAACGGAGTGATTACAAAAGAAGCAACAGAAACCGAGGAAGGTGTTAAGACATACACCTGTAAGACATGTGGCGAAACAAAGACAGAAAAGATTCCAGTTACATCCCACCATTTGGATCAGGGAACGATCACAAAGAAAGCTACTTGTACAGAAAACGGAGAGAAAACGTATCATTGTACGGATGCAGACTGTGATAAAACATATGTAGAAACGATTCCAGCGACTGGGCACAAGTTTGATTCCTGGAAGACTGTAAAAGCCCAGAGTATCTACAGCGGAGCTGTACAGAAACGTACCTGTAATGCCTGCGGTAAAAAAGAAACAAGGATTGTTGGAGACAAACTAAAACCAGTCTTAAAGGTCAATACACCAAAACTACAGTTAAAACGTAGACAGAAAACACAGAAATTCACATTAACTGATATAGCAAAAGGAGATTCTGTTAAGTCATGGATAAGCAGCAACAAGAAGATCGTAACTGTTTCAGGAAAACCAAATGGAACATGTATCATCAAAGCCGGTAAGAAAACTGGAAGTGCAAAGATCACGATCACAATGAGATCAAACCTGAAAAAGACAATCGGTGTTAAAGTACAGAAAAAAGCAGTAGCCTGTACATTCATTAAAAATGTACCAAAGAAGCTGACACTAAAACGCAAGAGATCTTATCAGTTAAAACCAGTGATCAATCCGATCACATGTACTTATAAAGCAAAATACAAGACTTCCAACAAGAAGATCGTAAAAGTAACATCCAAAGGAAAGATTACAGCAGTAAGGAAAGGAAAAGCAAAGATCACAGTGATGGTAGGCAAGAAGAAGTTTGGCTGCATGGTAACTTTCGATAATATAAAAAAAACAACACACAACAAAGCTCGTAAATAAGCCATTTTTACGAGCTTTTAAAAAAAATTAAAAAAACTTTCAAAAAAGTGTTGACATTTATCGAAAATGAGAGTATATTATTATTTGTCGTCAGGCAAGAGAGCTTGAAAGACACAAGGGATCATAGCTCAGCTGGGAGAGCATCTGCCTTACAAGCAGAGGGT
>OGQI01000752.1_pt1 | contig 24566 bp, 20 predicted proteins | sample 1553171 | NCBI WGS metagenome assembly OGQI01 (sample SAMEA2579988, study PRJEB22360) | human gut metagenome | biome: human gut; feature: human-associated habitat; material: faeces | place: Denmark | collected 2008/2010
CGGATGGCCACCTTTGCGCCCTCTGCTTTTTTCTTTACCTCTTTTACCAGCTCTTTACGACGGTCCTCGGTAAGCTCCGGGAATACCAGACGGATGACTCTTCCGTCATCGGACGGGTTGATGCCAAGGTCAGACATCATGATCGCTTTCTCGATCTCTTTTACCAGGGATGCTTCCCACGGCTGGATCTGGATCATACGTGCTTCCGGAACAGAGATGTTTGCCACCTGCTGCAGCGGAGTCGGTGTTCCATAGTAATCTACAGTAATGCGGTCCAGTACGTGCGGGTTTGCACGGCCTGCGCGGATGGTTCCGAATTCGGAATCGAGGCTTGCAATGGATTTGCCCATTTTTACCTCAAACGGTTTTACTCTCTCGTCGATCTGATTTGCCATATTAAATTTGTCCTCCTGCTATCTCTTATACGGTCACAGTTCTGCGAACTGTGACATTCGCAGCTCTCATTTAAAGTTTTGCTTCGCAAAAGGAGAGCTGCTCACACCTGAATCATTTTCTTACGCAGTAAAACAGCAAGTGTTTTACTGCTGAATTTTTATTAATTATACCGTTACTCTTGTGCCGTTAATTTTTCCGTTTGCAGCATTTACAATGCTGTTCTCTTCATTTAAACCAAATACCAGCATCGGCATTTTGTTTTCCTTGCAAAGGATGGATGCGGTCATATCTACCACTTTCAGATCCTTTTCAATGACTTCCTGAATGGAAATCTCGTCAAATTTCTTTGCATCCGGGTTTGTTTTCGGATCGCTGTCGTAGACACCGTCTACTGCTTTTGCAAGCAGAATCTCGTCTGCCTCGATCTCAATCGCGCGAAGTACGGTTGCCGTATCGGTTGAGAAATATGGATGGCCTGTACCGCCGGCAAAGAATACAACCATGTTGTGCTGGAAATATTTGTTTGCACGGTCTTTGGAAAATCCTTTTGTGAACTCTCCGCATGGAAATGGAGTCAGAACTGCGGTCATCATTCCCTGGGAACGGAAGATTTCTGATACATAGATACAGTTCATAACGGTTGCCAGCATACCGATCTGGTCTGCTTTGGTACGGTCGATATTTTCGGAACTGCGTCCTCTCCAGAAGTTTCCTCCTCCGATTACGATGCCGACTTCAATCCCCTGGTCTACCAGAGTTTTTACCTGTTTTGCCACTTTTGTGACGGTCGGCTCGTCAAAACCGGTGTGTTTCTCTCCTGCAAGAGCTTCTCCGCTCAATTTCAGTAATACTCGTCGTTTCATCTTGCATCCTCGTTCCTTTATGATATTTTTTCACAAATGTCTTGCATTTATGAAATGATTATACCATCTGTTCCCAAAAACGACAAGGGCAAAATTCGTTTGTGTTCCGCAGATTGTCTGCCGCTGCGAGAATCCGTCTCCACTGCAGATATTCCGTCGGCGTCCGGTGCAGATACGCTTTGAAAATCCGCTGACATTCCCGTGGAGAGAGGTGAACGCTTGCGGCGATTTCTTTTAAAGTGAGCGGCTCCGTCAGATGGTTTTCCACCCAGGACATCATCTCTTTGATGTGCATTTATACTCTTCGCCCTGTTTCTCGTCCCGTCGATCGGATACCGCGCCGGCTGCTTCTGCGAACCGACGACCTGGATCATCTGTTGTGTGGTAATCTGTATTTTTACATTCACCATTCGAAAAGAATTCCGCGATACGGCGGCATAAAAACCATAAAAAAATCTCTGTCGGAAGTTCAGACTCCTGACAGAGATTTTTTATAGATTCATTTTAGATCTGCGCTACGACAAAGATATCATAAATTGCTTTGATTGCTGTTTCAAAGTCGCGGTTTTCAACGCCAATGATGATGTTGAGCTCGCTGGAACCCTGATCGATCATCTTAACGTTGACGTGTGCATGCGCCAGTGCAGAGAAAATCCTTCCGGCTGTGCCTCTCGTTCTTCTCATGCCGCGGCCTACAACAGCGATCAGCGCCAGATCGGATTCAAGATCAATAGAATCCGGCTGTACGGCACGATGCAGTCCTGCGATAACCTGCTGTTCTTTTGCTGCAAACTCACTCTGATGAACAAATACCGTCATGGTATCGATGCCGGACGGCATATGCTCAAAGGAAAGATTGTTGTCCTCAAAAACACCGAGCACTTTTCTGCCAAAGCCGATCTCGGTATTCATCATGCTCTTCTCAACCGTGATGGATGCAAAGCCTTTCTTTCCGGCGATACCGGTGATGGTGAATTTCGGTTTGCTGCAGGTATTCTCCACGATCATGGTTCCCGGATCCTGCGGTGCGTTGGTGTTCAGCACGTGGATCGGGATTCCCTCCTGACGGAGTGGGAAGATGGAGTCCTCATGAAGGACGGTAGCTCCCATGTAGGAAAGCTCACGCAGCTCACGGTAGGTAATGGTGGAAATGACTTCCGGATCCTTGACGATACGCGGATCGGTTACCAGGAAACCGGAAACATCGGTCCAGTTCTCGTAGATGTCAGCGTGTACGGCCTTTGCCACGATGGAACCAGTGATATCGGATCCGCCGCGGGAGAAGGTTTTTACGCTTCCGTCCGGTTTTGCGCCGTAGAATCCAGGAACGACTGCGTTATCCAGATCTTTTAAACGCTCGGAGAGCACTTCGTCAGTCTTGTCTGCAAGGAAGTTTCCGTTCTCATCGAAGCAGATCACTTCTGCAGAATCAATATACGTATATCCCAGATAATTTGCCATCACGATACCGTTCAGGTACTCTCCGCGGGATGCGGCGTAGTCCTCTCCGGCTGCTGCGGCAAAGTTTTCTGCGATTTTTTCAAATTCCGGGGAAAGATCCAGGCTGAGGTTCAGACCGTCGATGATCTCCTGATATCTCGCTTTGATGTTCTGCAGTTTCTTCTTGAAATCTCTTCCAGCAACTGCAGTGCGATAGCAGTCATACAGCATATCGGTTACTTTCGTATCAGCAGAATTTCGTTTTCCAGGAGCGGAAGGTACCACGTATCTTCTTCCCTCATCTGCGCGGATGATGTCTCCGACCTTCTTAAACTGCTCTGCGCTCGCGAGGGAACTGCCGCCGAATTTTACTACTTTCTTCATAATAATCTCTCCTTGCGTTCTTTTCGGATATCTTTCGAAATCTCGTTTTTCAGCCCGTCACTTTAACGTTAGAAAGCTGTTACGTACTAGATTAGAACAAAATCCCGTATGCGTCAAGAACTTTTTGGGCTGATTTATTCATTCCACAGATAAATTTCCGGTTTTTTCTCCATTTCATAGGAGAATGTCTCTCCAAGCCCGTAAACTGCCTGGCTTAATACGTACTCGCCGTTGTTTGCATAGATTTCGATCATATTCGGATCCACGAAAATCTCAAGAAGATCGCCCTCTTTTAACTGCGGCGTCTCGGCATGAAGCCATCCTTTTGCACCGGATGGATAGACATCCGTGCGGTCTGCGCAGACTTTTCCGCTCTGCCGCCAGATCTTATAGCCGCCGATTTCCAGGCTCTCACCCTCTTTTAATTCGGCGCGGATCATGGCACACTCTCCGCATGCCGAAACGAGGGAATCCGTCTTTTTGCAGAATCCGTCGCGGATGGCAGGCAGAACACGGAAGTAAATATGATCGTTCTGTACATCCACCACACGCGGCAGGCAGAACATGCCTTGCCATATACCATCTACCGGTTCCGGCATCCGAAGCCATGCGATGGAAATCCGGTTTCCGTCCGCATCCGTCATGGTCTGCGGTGCATAGAGGTCACCGCCGCAGTCCAGAAGCTGCCAGTTCTCCGGAAATTTCATTGTGCAGGTTTTTTCATCAAACTCAGGCAGCATACAGATCGCCCGATCCGCATAGCCGTCGGGGTCCTCGATCAGTTCCATCGGGGAGAATACAAAGACGCTGCGTCCGTTTACGTTAAAGAGATCCGGGCACTCCCACATCCAGCCGAGCTTCTGTTTCGTCGTCGCCTGTCCGGCCAGATGCCAGTGGGAAAGATCCTCACTCTTATAGAATAATGCCTCGCCCTTGTGATCCTTCGTCGTGCTTCCAAGCACCATATACCATGCGTCGCTTCCCTTCCAGACTTTCGGGTCACGCGTGTGCGTATTGTCGCCGATTTCCGGATCGGTGAGTGCCGGGATAACAACCTCCTTATCCCCGAAGACATCAAAATGCATACCGTCCTTCGAAGTAAGGTGAAGCTGCGCCGAGGTAAAATCCTGATCAAGGCACTGATGAATATCCTTCGGATTTACCTGATTATAGTGAACACCCGTGTAAAAGAGATGCATCACGCCGTTCTCTTCTACTGCGCTTCCGGAAAAGCAGCCGTTCTGGTCCTCGGAAAGACTCGGGAACAGGGCAACGCCGACATGCTCCCAGTGAATCAGATCCGGACTCACCGCATGGCCCCAGTGCATGGTGCCCCAGCGCGGCGCGTACGGAAAATGCTGATAAAAAAGATGATACTGTCCCTTATAATAAATCATGCCGTTCGGGTCATTCACCCAGTTGCCCGGCGCTTTTACGTGTAATCTGTTTTTCATGTGTTTGATTTCCTTTCTGTCTCTTTCTTGTTGTCTCTGATAAGAAAAGCCGGAAAAAGAAAGCATTTTTAATTCCGCCCTCCTTTGCCCGGCTTGTTCTTGATTTCTATGATTTACTTATTTGACTGCTCCGGCTACGACACCGTTGATGATCTGTTTCTGCAGTGCCACGTACAGAATCAGGATCGGGATGACGCAGAGCAGAAGACCTGCCATGATGGTTCCGTAATCTGCGGAGTAAGTTCCGTAGAAGCTGTAGGTGGAAAGCGGCAGAGTCAGCAGCTTTTTGTCGGTCAGCACCAGGGACGGCAGCAGGAAGTCATTCCAGAATGCCATCGCATTCATGATTACCATGGTGGAAATGATCGGCTTTAACAGCGGGAACACGATGCGGAAGAAGGTCTGGGTGTGGGTACAGCCGTCGATGTAAGCGGCCTCCTCCAGCGCCAGCGGGATACTTCCGCGGATGAATCCGTGGAACATGAACACGGACATCGCCATGGAAAATCCGGTGTGCATGAAGATCAGGGTCAGTCTGTGGTTCAGAATGTTTAAGGTTCCGCCGTATACACTGACAAGCGGGATCATGATTGCCTGGAATGGAATGATCATGGATGCAACCATCAGTGCAAAGATGATATTGGAAAATACGTTGACATTACGCACGATGTAGTAAGCCAGCATAGCTGCGAGTACCGTAACCAGTACGGTTGCTGTTACGGTTACAACCAGAGAGTTCTTGAAGGCATTCAGGAAGTTCATCTGATTGAATGCTTTTACAAAGTTGTCAAACGAAAGACCTTTGATCGTAAACAGCCAGGAGAACGGGCTCTTGATGATATCACGTTTCTGTTTTAAGGAGTTGATGATAACCATGACAAACGGGAACATGAACGCACAGAAAACGATGATCATAAGGAGCATAGCCAGCGCGTCAGTTACTTTTTTCTTTGTTCCGCCAATTTTCTTCTGATTCATTATGCTTCAACCTCCCTCTTCTTGGTGGTGTATACCTGAATACCGCTGATGCAGGCTACAATGATAAACAGGATAAAGGCTTCTGCCTGGCCGACACCGAACTGTCTCGATGTGAATGCTTTCTCATATACGTGCATGGCTGCCATCTCGGTGGTTCCGTACGGAGCACCGCCGGTTAAGGACAGGTTGACATCGTATACCATGAACGCACGGGACAGGGTCAGGAAGAGGCAGATAGTAACGGAGGACATCATCAGCGGAAGGATAATGTTTTTCATTTTTACCCAGCCGGATGCACCGTCGATGCTTGCCGCCTCGAGCACGTCCTCGGAAAGTCCCATAAAGCCGGCGACGTAGATCAGGATCATGTAGCTTGCCAGCTGCCATACTGAAACGAGCACCAGCGCTGCAAATGCTTTGTTCGGGGTAGAAAGCCAGGAAATTTCAAACAGGCTCCATCCTGTGGTCTCACCGATGCTGACGAAAACACGGGAGAATACGAACTGCCAGATGTATCCAAGTACGATACCGCCGATCAGGTTCGGGGTGAAAAATCCGGCGCGGAAGAAGTTCTGACCTTTGATGCCGCGGGTCAGAATATAAGCCAGTAAAAAGGCGATCACATTGACGAGAACAACAACCGCAATGACATATTTAAAGGTTAACAGCAGGGATTTCCAGAACTGCGCGTCGCGCATAACGGCTGCGAAGTTGGAAAGTCCTACAAAGTTTTTCACGCTGGAAACACCGTTCCAGTCGGTTAAGGTCAGGTAAATACCGTAGATAAACGGTACCATGACGACTGCCAGGAAGCAGAACAGGCCCGGCAGCGCAAATACACAGAAATCTTTTCCCTTGTTGCTTGATTTCATTTTCGTTCCTCCTTCATATCCTCCGGCTTACTGCTCATCCCAGTATGCCTGGATGGAATCTATCAGTTCCTCGCGGTCACTTCTTCCGGCCAGATATTTCTGCATTGCCGCACCAAGGACAGACCAGTGATCGTTCGGCACGATCGCAGATGCGTTGAATGCTCCGCCGTTCTGTACTTTTTCGTAAATGTCGCGGCTTAACGGATCGCTTGGCTCGTTCGGGTTGTTTTTAAACGGAGGGATCAGGCTGCAGGTCTTTACAACCATCTGCTGTCCGATCTCACTGTAAACCAGCCAGTTCAGGAACTCTTTTGCTGCTGCTTTCTGCTCGTCGGTAGCCACGATATCATCCAGCATGATCTGTTTGGACGGGGATGCCTGGATTTTGCTGTTGACGAAGTCGTCCGGATCATTGTTCAGGAAGTATGGAAGGAAACCGTACTCGTCGGTCGTCTCGGCTCCTGCCTCCTCAAGGTTCGGCCATGCCCAGTTTCCGTTGAACCAGAAAGCGGTTTTTCCGTCTGCCAGGTCAATTGCCATCTCATCGTAATCTGCGCCGAGTGGATCGCCCTTTGCTACGTTGTACTCTTTTAACAGGTCAAAGGTATTCAGGAACTCGTTCATGCGGGTGTAGTCCGGCAGATATAAGGTTCCGTCCTTCAGCTCGTTGATGACTTCTGCTGCACCGTCGGAGGTTCCGTTGTATGTCTCGTAGATGTACTGCAGCTGGTGTGCTCCAAGGGACCAGTCTTCTTTTGCCATGGAGATCGGATTCTTCATTCCGTTGTCCCGCAGGCTCTGGAGAAGTGCTGCGAAATCGTCCTGGGTTTTGATATCGGATGGATCGAACTCGGTACCTAAGGTATCTTCAATCACGCTCTTGTTGTAGATAATACCGCGGCCCTCGATACAAAGCGGGAAGCTGTAAACCTTTCCGTTGATTTTGGTCAGGTACTCTTCTGCCTCGCCGGTCCATGCTTCATTGCTTAAGTCGGCTGCTTTTTCTTCTGCCAGTGCAATGACATCGGTCGTATCCAGAATGGAAAGTGTCGGCGGGTTTCCGGAGTTGTAGAGGCTGACTACTTTGGTATAAGGAGAATCGCCGTCCGTTACCGGCATGATCTCAATATGTACGCCTGCTTTCTCCTCGAACACTTTTGCAATCTCTTCCAGTGCTGTCTGGATTTCTGCTTTTGTGTTCATGATGACGATACTCGTTCCGGAAAGCGACGTATCGTACTGGAAGGTATCGGTGGTCATGTCGATCGGCACTTCTTCTTTTACTGCGTTCGGGTCATCCGGATCGCTTGCGAAGCCGAAGGTGCATCCGGTCAGTGCAGAAGTAAGAAGCACGCCAGACATTCCAAGAGCTGCCGCCCTGGCACTAAATTTCTTTCTCATCACAATTCCTCCTGTTATCTCTGGACAGCTGGTCCTGTCCTTCGTTTTGTGTAACCGGTCAAGTAACCGGTTACTTTCATTGTCTTTATCATAGCATTGACAGTGGGTTTCGTCAATATTTTCTTTACTTTTCGTGATTTTCCATAATTTTGTTTTTGGCTTTTGTGGAACTTTTACAAAACCGGTTACTTAACCGATTCCCGCTTGTTCCGGCGGGCGAGAAATGTTATACTATCTTCATATATTATTTGTTTTTTTCTGAAAGCTTACATGATTCACGCAACACTTTTGAAGGGAAGGACACTTGAACTTATGGCACGAAAAAAAAATGTAACCTTTAATGATATTGCACAGTACACGCATTTTTCCAAAACAACCATTTCCCGGTATTTCAACAACCCGGATTCCCTGACACCGGAAAATCAGCAGATCATTTCCGATGCACTGGATAAACTGAACTATAAAGAAAACAAAGTGGCAAAAATTCTCGCGAACGGACAGACCGAATTTGTCGGCGTCCTGATCCCGAGTCTCTCCATGAACTACTATTCCGAGATGCTGAATCAGATTCTTGCTTCTTATGAGAAATATGGCTATAAATTCCTCGTCTTCGCCGGAAACGGCCACGACGAGACGGAGCACCGCTACATTCAGGAGCTGATGTCGTACAAAATCGAGGGCCTCATCGTCCTCTCCCATACACTCTCCTCCCGCGAACTCTCCGATCTGCAGATCCCGGTCGTTGCAATTGAGCGCGAAGACCAGTTCGTCAGCAGTGTCAATACAGACAACTACCTCGGCGCGTACGAAGCGACTTCGCTTCTGATTCATAACCACTGTGATGTCCTGATTCATCTGAACTCACCGACCAAAGAAAATGTTCCTGCCTACCGCCGTCTCGCCGGTTTCCAGGATGCCTGTATAAAGGCCGGTGTACCGCACAAGGTTATCATTCGGGATTTTGGACTCTCCTATCAGGAAGCCGCAGCACCGCTGCAGGAAATCTTTGACAACATCGAACAAAAATATGCCGGTCAGAAAAAGGGCATCTTCCTCTCCAACGATGATCATGCCAATATTCTTTTAAATCTTCTGATCCGCAAGTACCATACCCTGCCGAACGATTACGAACTCATCGGCTTCGACGGTGCGCCGATTTCCGAGCAGGCTATCTATCCGATCAGCACTGTCGGCCAGCAGATTGACCAGATTGCAGACGAGGCTGTTTCCCTTCTGGTCTCCCAGATGCAGGAACGGAAAAAACGCCACCCGGTGCCGCTTGCCGAGCCGGTTCACAAGACCGTTCCGCCGCTTCTGATCCGGCGTCAGACGACCACTTGATTTTAAAAGCAGATTTCTATCATAAAAATGTTTTTATCAAAAAAGTGTCATCCACCTGCGGGCTGTGTGCCCTGCAGCTTGTGGATGACACTTTTCTTATCTTCTTACTCTTTTTTAGTTCTGTCCGTAATAAGCATTTGCACCATGCTTACGGTAATAGTGTTTATCCTGCAGCTCCTGCGGTGCCGGCTGGATTCTCGGGTTGATGGTCTCGGCACGGTATGCCATTTTGGCAACCTCTTCGAGGACAACAGCATTGTGAACAGCCTCATGCGCATCTTTGCCCCAGGTGAACGGTCCGTGGTTCTTGCAAAGAACGGCCGGAACGGCTTTTACATCTTTTCCCATCCGTTTGAACTCATTGACGATCAGATGGCCGGTGTTTTCCTCGTATGCCTCGTCAATCTCTTCTTTTGTCAGGCAGCGCAGGCACGGTACTTCACCGTAGATGTAGTCTGCATGGGTTGTTCCGTAGCACGGAATGCTTCTTCCCGCCTGTGCCCAGCTTGTCGCATAGGAGGAATGGGTGTGAACAATGCCGCCGATCTCCGGAAATGCTTTGTACAGCTCCAGATGGGTCGGGGTGTCAGAAGACGGACGGTAGCGTCCTTCTACTTTGTTTCCGTTCAGATCCATGACAACCATATCGTCCGGTGTCAGCAGGTCGTAATCCACGCCGCTTGGTTTGATGACGAACAGACCGCTTTCCCGGTCAATCTCGCTGACATTTCCCCAGGTAAAGGTAACCAGTCCGTATTTTGGAAGAAGCATGTTGGCTTCGTATACTCTTTTTTTCAGTTCTTCTAACATTGTGTTGTCCTTTCTGTCTTTCCCAAACGATGGTTCATTTTAAGCTCTCTACTGCTGCACGCTCAATCGGCAGGCCTTTTTTGTAGCGCTCGGTGAATACTTCAAATCCAGCGACGTCTGCCGGGTCCGGATCCATCTTGGTTCCGGCATTTCCTGCGAAGACTTTTGCATCGAGGTAATCCTCGAGTGTTTCATTCTCTTCTTTGTTGATCATATAAGAAGCCAGCAGTGCGATGCCCCAGGCTCCGCCCTCTCCTGCTGTCTCCATGACGGAAACCGGTGCGTCGATGGCACCTGCGAGGATCTTCTGGCCGACACCTTTTGTCTTGAAGAGACCGCCGTGGCCGAGAATCTGGTCGACCTGCACATGCTCCTCTTTCATCAGGATATCAAGGCCGACTTTCAAGGCGCCAAGGGAAGTAAACAGGTTGACTCTCATAAAGTTTGCCAGATTGAATTTCGCATCCGGAGTACGTGCGAAGACAGGACGGCCCTCGTTGAAGCCGGTTACGTGCTCGCCGGAGAAGTAGTTGTAGGCAAGGAGTCCGCCGCAGTCTGCGTCGCCCTCCAGGGCTTTGTTGTACAGCTTGCCGAACAGATCATTCGTGCTGATTTCCATGCCGAAGGTCTGCGCAAATTCACGGAAGAGATTGACCCATGCATTCAGATCAGAAGTACAGTTCTGGCAGTGCACCATGGCAACCGGATGACCGGACGGGGTTGTTACCATATCGATCTCCGGGTATACTTTGGAAAGGTTCTTCTCCAGAACGATCATAGCAAAAACGGAAGTTCCGGCAGACACGTTTCCGGTTCTGACGCGGACGCTGTTTGTTGCTGCCATACCTGTTCCGGCATCTCCCTCCGGCGGGCAGAGCGGAATGCCTGCTTCCAGATTTCCGGACATGTCGAGAAGTGCGGCACCTTCTTTTGTCAGAACACCGGCATTGTCACCTGCGGTCAGAACGTGCGGCAGAACATCGAGTGCTTTCCATGAATATGCTTTGTCTGCGACTGCCTCGTCAAATTTGGCGATCATGTCGGCAAAGTAAGTGTTGGTTTCAGAATCGATTGGAAAGATTCCAGATGCCTCGCCGACACCAACGACACGCTCGCCGGTCATTTTCCACTGAATGTATCCGGCAAGGGTTGTCACGTAGTCGATATCTGCCACATGCGGCTCACCGTTTAAGATTGCCTGATACAGATGGGCGATAGTCCATCTCTGCGGGATGTGGAATCCGAAAAGATCGGTCAGCTTCTCGCTTGCTTCTTCTGTGATATTGTTTCTCCAGGTGCGGAACGGCACGAGGAGGTTTCCTGCTTTGTCAAATGCCATATAGCCGTGCATCATGGCACTGAAGCCGATGGCTCCGACGCGGGTCAGGGTGATGTCGTATTTTTCTTTAACATCAGCTGCCATTTTGGTATAGGCATCCTGCAGGCCCGTCCAGATGTCCTCGAGGGTGTAGGTCCACACGCCGTTGTCGTAGCGGTTTTCCCACTCGTGATCTCCGGATGCAATCGGGGCGTTGTCTGCGCCGATCAGGACGGCTTTGATTCTGGTTGAGCCGAACTCAATACCAAGTGCTGTTTTCTGTTCGAGGATTGCTGTTTTTGCATCCATTCCCATTGTTTTTTCCTCCCTTGGGTTCTTTTCTATTTTTTCGTCTCTGTTGACAGATTTTTTCCTGCAGTGGATTCTCTTACGATGAGTTCCGGGGAAATCAGGCGTTTGACGCTGCTTTCTTCTTCCGGGACTTTTCTGATCTTTTCGAGAATGAGCTCTGCTGCCATCTCACCGAGTTTTTCCTGCGGATGGGCAATGGTCGTGATCCCGATCGGACTGCTCTGGCCGATCAGCGAGTTGTCGTATCCGGTGACGGCGATGTCTTCCGGCACGGAGATTCCCTTTTCTTCCAGCATGGAGATGACGGCGAGCGCGATCTGGTCGTTGTAGCAGACGGCGGCATCGACGGACTTTTTGCTGTCGAGCAGCATGGAAAGCATCAGGGACGGTTTGGTTTTCCGGTCTTCGGTGTGAAACCAGATGACGTTTTCGGGATCATACAGGATTCCGCTTTCCTGCAGCGCCTGCACGTAGCCTTTATGGCGCTGGGCGCCCTGGCTGTCGTCGGCCTTGAAGATGCCGATGATGTTTCGTCGGCCGGTCTCTAAAAGGTGCCGGGTCAGCAGATAGCCGCCTTTGCAGTCATCCATCAGAATGCAGGGCTTGTCTGCCATCTGGGGGTAGCAGCCCTGGATGAAGACATACGGGATCTGGTACTTGTCCAGCATTTCGTACAAGTTGATGTGGCGGCAGAGGATCTGGCTTTTGCTCGGCTCGATGATGAGGCCGTCGATGGGCTTGTCGAGGAGTTCTTTTAAGACTTTTTCTTCTTTGGAGCGGCTGTTGCAGGTGTTCTTTATCAAACGGGGCCCGACCTGAACGCCTTTTTTTGCCGGCGCCATAACGGTGACGTTACCCATCTGCATGATTTCCTTCAGCTTTGTCGGCGCCACACTTGCCAGCGCGTCGCAGATGGCTTTGGACAGATTGGGGTTGGTGGTGGTGACGGCGATGTTTTTTGAATTATGACGCTGGATTACGCGCTCGGAGCAGAAGGTTCCTTTGCCGTGCCGGGCGGTGATGTAGCCTTCATTTTCGAGAAGAGCGAGGGCCTTTCGGACAGTGTGGCGTGAGAGGGCGTATTCCCGGGTCAGTTCGTTTTCGGAGGGAAGCTTCTGGCCGGGTTTTATGGTTCCGGAGAGAATCTGCTCTTTTAGGGCTTCCATCAGGGTGTAGTATTTGGCTTTGCCGGTGGTTGGTTCCATGTGATTGGTGATTCCCCTTTCTGGAATTTATAATACAACTTGTACGGTTGTTGTGACAAGTTGTATTTTTGTTGTGGGGAAGGGACGCTCAGGAGTATCGGGCGGGCGGATAGGTCCAATACCTTAATGAGTGGACGGGGACACTTTCTTGCGGATGGCCTCTTCGTAAACGGTGCATTCTTGAGGACAGTGCATTCGCGGGACGGGGTCACCTTTTAGGAAGTGGTAGCGGATGTAATAGAGGGTATCGTCTTCGCCGCGTTCCGAGAGCATGCGCAGCAGAAATTCGAGCTGCGAGAGGGTCTCGGGATGGACGAACCAGAGGTGGCCGATTCCTTTTTTGAGATACTGGTACGGCGCCTGATCGGTATAAGCGTCTCCGAGGTAGACGCGGGACGCGCTGATGCGGTCCATAATCATCTCGGCGACGTAGCGGCGCGGCATTGGGACGCCTTTGATGATGGTGTCACAATTGATACCGTAATCAATCCAGTATTCAAAATGATGTTTGTTGCGCCCTTTATGGTGCATCCAGGATTTTGACATGCCGGTGTCTTCGCGCTCGGCGTTATTGGGACTCCGGTCGCCCTGATAGTATTTCATGCCGACCAGAAATTCCGTCGGCGAATATTTCGAGAGGTCGTGGGTCAGTCCCTGCCAGTACAGTCCTATTTTGAAGCAGTACCGCATGACCCATATTTTGTGTGTGGTAATGGTTTTAAAGTGCTGCCATGCTTTCATCATTCTGTCTCTTCTCCTGCTTTCCTGTTAAAATTATGATACTGCGCGGCGGCACGATGACCGTTTTTGCGCTGACTTTTTTCTGATTTTCTTCTATCAGGAATACTTCCGGTGTGTTGGTGTCAGCCGTCAGATACCAGACCTTCTGTTCCGGGAGGGACGGCAGTGCCAGCTCATGCGGATTCCAGTGCATGTTGTAGGCAATATAGAGATCGTCGTCCTTGTTTCCGTCTTTGTCCTGGAAATAACTTCCGCAGTACATCACACCGATAAAACGGCACGTATTTTCCATCTGGGAGAACCAGGCTCTCTGGCTGTGGAAGGACATATCCGGGCAGCCGTAGGATTTGTAGTCGATGAGGCGCGGCTCGCGTTCGCCGTGCAGCGCCGGATGCGCTTTCCGGAAGGCGATTGCTGCTTTTACAAAGGCGGCAAACTCCGGATTCCGGGCGGCTGCTTTCCAGTCGATCCAGCCGGTTTTGTTGTCCTGGCACCAGGCGTTGTTGTTGCCCTTCTGGCTGTTGCCGAATTCATCGCCGCCGTAAATCAGCGGTGTTCCCTGGCTTGTCATCAGCATGAGAACGGCATTTTTCAGCTGGCGGAGACGCAGCGCGCGCACAGCCGGTTTCCGGGTCACGCCTTCTGCGCCGCAGTTCCAGGTCAGGTTTTCGTTGGAACCATCCATATTGTCTTCGCCGTTGTCCAGATTGTGTTTCTGTTCGTAGGAAACGCTGTCATACAGGGTAAAACCGTCGTGATCCGCAAGATAATTGATCACACCGTGTGTCTCCGGGCTTCTTCTCAGATAATAGGTGAAGTCGGAAAGGCTGCCCTCATCGCCTTTTAAGAAGCGGCGGATATGGTACTGGTAGCCCTGATTGTGTTCCCCTAAATTCCGGAACCACGGGCGTTTTCCCTGATAGATCCGTGCGCCGTCAAAACCGAGGAAAATCAGTTTCGTCTTCCGAAGGAGTGCATCTTTGGACGCTTCTTCTGCCAGCGATGCATCGCCGACCAGATGGAAACCGTCGATCTGATAGCGGAGCTGCCAGTGGTGCAGAACCTGCAGGACAAAACCAGAAGGCGTTCCCGGGGCAAAACAGAATTCCATCAGGCATTCGATACCATTCTCATGCAGGGCATCGACCATCTCTGCGAACTCTGCGACGGCATCTGAGGATGCAGCATACGAAGCTTTCGGAGCAAAATACAGGGCCTTTGTGCCGTATCCCCAATAATTCACGCGCTTCTCTTCCGCCGGCGCCGGATATACATAGGCCGGCTCCGTAAGGGAGGTCCACTCAAAAAACTCGTAGGACGGCATCAGCTCTACTGCATTGATACCGAGTTCTTTTAAGTATGGAATTTTTTCGATCACGCCGCGGAACGTTCCCTTGTTCTTTACACGGGAGCTTCCGTCTTTGGTGAAGCCGCGCACATGGAGCTTATACAGAATCGTCTCCTCATACGGCCGGTGCAGTGAGGTGGTGCGCATTACCGGGTACTCCGGGAGAAGGCAGCAGCAGGCGCCCTCTTCTTTTTCCATCGGTGCACCGAAGGTTTCTCTTCCTTCTACTGCTCCCGCATACGGATCCAAGCAGAAAGCTTCGTCCATCCGGTAGGCATACGAAAACTTTCCTACCGTCAGGCCTGTGATTTCCACGGAACTGATCACGCCAGTGCGCTCTTCTTCCGGAAGCGGCACGGTAAGAAACGGTTTCTGGTGACCTTTCCGGTACAGCAGAAGCTCTGCTTTTTTTCCATCCGATACTTCTACGGCAAAATTGTATCCGTCTTTCGTCGCCGATGCGCCCATTTTCTCCGGATTTCCCGGTAAAATTCGATATTTTCCTCTGTTTTTTGTCTGTATCATAATTCCCGCCCTTATTTTTTATAATTTGTTGCAATTGTCATACTATTAATGTAAATCATTTGGATAAAATTGTCAATTGACCAATGTTGCCAATTGTTATACCTCTAAATCCAGTTCCACCGGGCAATGGTCGGAACCGAGGATTTCGGTATGGATTTTGGCATCTGCAACTGCATCTTTTAAGGACTCTGATACCATAAAGTAATCAAGCCGCCATCCTGCATTCCGCTGGCGTGCCTGGAAGCGGTATGACCACCAGGAATACGTCACGGTGTCCGGATACAGCATACGGAAGGAATCAACAAAGCCTTTTTCTTTGATCACGGCAAATTTTTCGCGCTCCTCTTTCGTAAAGCCGGCGTTTTTCTCATTTGCCTTTGCATTTTTGATATCCATCTCGGTCGCTGCGACGTTCAGATCTCCGCAGAAAATCACCGGTTTTTCCTGCTCCAGTCCTTTTAAGTAAGAAAGAAACGCATCCTCCCACTCCATCCGGTAGGCAAGGCGTTTTAATTCATCCTGCGAATTCGGTGTGTAGACGGTTACAACAAAGTATTCCGGAAACTCTGCCGTAATCACACGGCCTTCCGTATCATGTTCTTCGATTCCGATACCATAGCGAACAGAAATCGGCTCCTCTTTGGTAAACAGGGCCGTACCGGAATATCCTTTCTTTTCCGCATAATTCCAATACTGATGATAGCCGGGCAGCTCAAGGTCGATCTGTCCTTCCTGCAGCTTTGTCTCCTGCAGGCAGAAAATATCGGCATCTGCCGCCTCAAAGTATTCCTGAAAGCCTTTCTTCATGCAGGCTCTCAGTCCATTTACGTTCCAGGATATCATTTTTTTCATACGCAATTCATCTCCTTTTCCTGACAGTCTGTTCTCTGCGGTTTCTGTTGCAAAACGCTGGGAACCGACTTCCGTTTTCTTTTATTCCTCTTTCAGAACATACAGCACTTCCAGCGACGCATCCGACGGTCCGTGAAATTCGCAGCCGTCTGCTTTATACTGGCGCATCAGTTCCAACATTTCTCTGCTGTACCGCTCGCCCGGGCAGATGAGCGGGATTCCCGGCGGATATGGGGCTGCCATCTCGGCTGCAATTCGTCCTTCCGCTTCTGCAAACGGAACGGCTTCCTTCTCCGCAAAATATGCCTCGCGCGGTGTCTTTACCATCTCCGGCAGGCTGCGGAACAGCCACTGCTTTTCTGTAAACTTCGTCCGCCCCGCCGTTTTCCCGCTCTCTGCTGCCGAAATTCCTGCCAGCGCATCGATCAGCCGTGTGATATCTTCCTCGCTGTTTGCCCAGGTAATAACGCAGACCACGTTCTCCTCGTCGGCAAGCTCTGTACTGACGCGGTATTCCTCGTACAGACGCACCTGCAGATCGTAGCCGGAAATACCAAGTTCTCTTGCCGAGAATACAAGACGCGTCGGATCGATCTTCCATACGCCGCACGTTCCTTCCATCTCGGTCCCAAGAACTTCGATTCCTTTGATCTTTGCAAGCTCCTGCCGCGCCCTCTGGCCGAGTTCCAGCGCGCGTTCCATTCGCTCTTTTCCGTGCAGCGCCATCCCGCGCCGCGCCGCATCGAGAGATGCCATCAGAAGGTAGGACGGTGATGTACTCTGTACCATCTGCAGATTGGCGGCCACTCTTTCCTCATCGAGACGGCCAGAACCGAGTGATAAGAAGGAGCTCTGTGTAAAGGAACCCGCCGTTTTGTGGATACTCTGCGCGCAGGCATCCGCACCACTTTCCAGTGCGCCGAGAGGAAGCTGTTCGGAAAAATAGAGGTGCGATCCATGTGCTTCATCGACAAGAAGCGCTGCGTTGTGGCAGTGACAGATTTCTGCGATCGCCTGCAGATCACTGCAAAGACCGTAGTACGTCGGGCTGACCAGCAGCACGGCTTTCGCATCCGGCGTTTCGGCAAACGCTTTTTCGATGGTTTCCGGCGTCACGCCGCCCCACATCTGCCATTTTGTGCTGTACTCCGGCATCACATAAACCGGTGTGGCTCCGCTTAAAATCAGGCCCATCAGCACCGATTTGTGCACGTTCCGCGGGACAATGATTTTTTCGCCCTCTTTCACAGAGGAAAGCACCATCGCCTCGTTGCCGCATGTCGTACCGTTGACGAGAAAGAACGTTTTTTTTGCCTTCCACGTTTCTGCCGCCAGACGCTGCGCCTCCGCGATCACGCCCTCCGCATGGTGAAGATCGTCGAGGCCTTCTGCCTCCGAGAGGTCATACGCTGCAAGCGATGCTCCGTTTAGCGCCTCATCCAGCCCCCGCTCAAACCGGTGTCCCGGGATGCGGAAATAAGCCGGCGCTTCCTCCCTGAACTGTTGTAACGCCTCCACAAGAGGCATTCGATTCTGATCCATTCTGTTTTGTTTCCTTTCCAATGGTTTCTCCATCTTTTTCTGAAACGAAAGAATCCTCCCCGCACCGCCGTGCGGGAAGGACCCCTTATTCGCATTTTTCTGTTTATTATGGTTTATTCTACCGGAGTAGTCCAGCCATATTTATCTTCCAGTTTACCCCACTGGATACCGGTCAGGGTATCGTACAGTTTCTGGGTCAGCTCACCGATCTTGAAATCGTTGACGATAACGGAATCGTCTTTGTATACGAACTCGCCGACTGGAGATACAACAGCTGCTGTACCGGTACCGAATGCCTCTTCCAGTGTGCCGTCATGGCCTGCTTTCATCAGGTCGTCGATGGACAGGTGGGTCTCGTTTACTTTGTAGCCCCAGTCACGCAGGATGTGGATCAGGGAATCACGGGTTACGCCCGGAAGTACGGTTCCTTCCAGCGGTGCGGTGTAGATTTCGCCGGCGATCTTGAACATGATGTTCATGGTTCCAACTTCCTCTACATATTTACGATGTACGCCGTCCAGCCACAGAACCTGGGTGCATCCCATCTTCTCTGCTTTTACCTGGCCTGCGATGGAGCTTGCATAGTTACCGCCGCATTTTGTGAAGCCTGTGCCGCCTTTGACTGCACGGACATATTCATCCTCAACCAGGATCTTAACCGGGTTGATGCCCTCTGCATAGTATGCTCCAACCGGAGTGGTGATGATAACGAATTTGTAGGATTTTGCCATATGTACGCCAAGGCTTGCCTCAGTAGCGAACATGAACGGACGGATGTAAAGAGATGTACCTGGCTCAGACGGTACCCAGTCTTCCTGTGCTTTAACCAGTGCTTTGACAGCTTCTACAAACATCTCCTCCGGTACACCCGGCATGCAGAGTCTTTCGTTGGATTTGATCATACGGCGTGCGTTCATTTCCGGACGGAACAGCTGGATTTTTCCTTCTGCTGTTCTGTATGCTTTCATACCCTCGAAAGTTTCCTGTGCATAGTGAAGTACCATGGTTGCCGGATCCATCGGGATTCCGCCGTACGGTACGATTGCTGCGTCATGCCATCCCTGCTCTTTATCCCAGTCCATGACAAACATATAGTCTGTAAAGTGTTTTCCGAATCCAAGATTTTTCTGATCCGGTTTTTCCTGTAAATGTTCTCTTTTTTCAAATCTGATATCCATTTTTTGCCTCCCCGGCAGTTGAGGATAAGTTTGTTCAGCTGCCTGTATATTTAGATTCAATAGTGATAGTATAAGGCTGTACCTGAAAACAGTCAAGAGAAAATACGACTAAATTTTCATTTTTTCTTTCTTATTTATTGTATCTTTTCCGTATTTTCCTGTATCCGCCGCATTTTTTCTTCTTTCCCGGCACAGCCATTGTGTTTTTTTCTATTATCTGTTAGAATGGCAGACAAGAACCTGATAAGACCTGAACACGAAAAAGGAAGGTAATACAAATGAGTGAAGAATTATTCAACAGCGCATCCTGCAGCGGAGACTGCGCAGACTGCGGCAGCGACTGCCAGGATCTGGATCAGCCGACTGTTACCCTGACACTGGACGACGATACCGAAGTAAAATGTGCCGTACTGACCATTTTCCCGGCTCCAAACCAGAAAGAGTACATCGCCCTTCTGCCGCTCGATGAAAACGGCGAGAACGAAGACGGCGAAGTTTATCTGTATCGTTACTACGAAGAGAACGGCCAGCCGAACCTCGACAACATCGATTCCGATGAAGAGTACGAAATTGCAGCAGACGCATTCGACGAGCTGATGGATACCGAGCAGTTCAACGAGATGGAAGAAAATTCCACCGAAGAGTAAGAATCACAGACTTTGAAACGATTGCAGAACCCGGCGGGAGACCCTATTTTCCTGCCGGGTTTTTCTCTCTTTTTCTCTCAAATTCCCATTATTTCTTATTTGTAAAGCTTTTCTGCATCTCTCTTTAAGATCTGTTTCTATTCTTTTACAGACGTATAATATATGTGAGTAGCAATTTTCATGCCGCTACATTACATAGGAATACGAGGTATCTTTTTATGAGAGATAAAGATGTGATACAGCACATTCAGGATTTATGCAAAGAGCGTTCCTGGACTTATTACCGTCTTGCAAAAGAGGCGGACATTCCCTATTCTACCTTAAATAATATGGTAAACCGCACCAATATTCCAACCATCCCTACCCTGCAGAAGCTCTGCGACGCTTTCGGCATCACACTTGCCGATTTCTTTCTCGACGAGCCGGATGCCCTGCAGCTTACCGAAGGACAGCAGGAAATCATTACGCTTTACAATAATCTTTCGCTGGAGAAAAAGAAAATCTTAAAAGCTTATATGAAAGGTCTTCTGATGGAAGTCTGACTTTTCCGGCATCATAAGTATCACAGATAAAGAAAGTTCCGTTTTTTGTTTTTCTGAAACAGAGGCGGAACTTTTTTTCTGTCGATAAACTTTTCTTAAATTTTTCTAAAGCCCGGGACTTTTCCCGTATTTCGTTGTAGAATAAAGGACAACTGTTCACATATTAATCACAGAAGGAGTTACCCTTTCATGCTACAGATTCAGCATATCAAAAAAGAATACCGGACCGGGACGCTGGTACAGAAAGCGCTCGACGATGTGTCCTTAAATTTGCGCGACAACGAGTTTGTCGCTATTTTAGGGCCGAGCGGTTCTGGAAAGACGACGCTTCTGAATATCATCGGCGGCCTCGACCGCTACGACAGCGGCGATCTGATCATCAACGGCATTTCCACGAAAAAGTATAAGGACCGCGACTGGGATTCCTACCGGAACCACACGATCGGCTTTGTCTTCCAGAGCTACGCGCTCTTTCCGCACATGACTGTGTTTGACAACGTGGCCTTCGGCCTCAAGATGCGCAAGCTGGATAAGGCGACCATCGAGCGCGACGTGATGCAGATGCTGAAGCTCGTCGATCTGGAGGGGTTTGAAAACCGCTATCCGCGCGAGATGAGCGGCGGCCAGCGTCAACGCGTGGCGCTGGCACGCGCGATGGTCATCAAGCCGGATTTGATGCTCTTTGACGAACCGCTCTCCAACCTCGATGCGAAACTGCGCGTGAAGATGCGCGTGGAAATCCGCCGCATTCAGCAGGAGCTGGGTTTCACCGCGATCTACGTCACCCATGACCAGGAAGAGTGCTTCGCCATCAGCGACAAGGTCGCCATCATGAACAAGGGCCTCATCGAGCAGATGGATGCGCCCAGCACGATCTACAACAGCCCGAATACCGAGTTCATCGCCCGGTTTGTCGGCTTTGAAAACTTCTTTGAGCTGACGCGCGCGCAGGACGGCGATTTCGCCGCGGCGGACGGCACGGTCATCCGCGCGGCGGATCAGAAGCCGGGCGAGCGCTTCAAGGGCTGCATCCGCCCGGAGGACGTGCAGGTGCGCCCGGCGGGAGAGAAGGGGCCGAACGCCATCCCCGGCGAGGTGATGGTCAGCACGTTCCTTGGCCGCCACAACCAGCTCAACGTCAAGACCGCGATCGGCGAATTTGTCGTCAGCGCGGATCAAACTCAGGTCTTCCCGGTCGGCACGGCGGTGACGCTCGTGCTGACGGAGAATAAAATCAAACTCATTGGCTAACAGGAGAGGAGAAAAATCATGAAAAAGCTTGTCACCCTGCTTGTTACCCTGCTCGTGATCGCGAGCCTGTCGTTCTGCGCCGTTGCCGAGGATAAGCCCTTCGCCGGCCAGACGCTGACCATCAGCACCTTCAGCTTCAACGCTGAGCTGCTCCAGAAGAACATCTATGATCCGTTTGAGGAAGCCACCGGCGCGACCCTCGTCGTGGATACCGGCCGCAACCCGGAGCGCGTGACCAAGATCATCGAGTCCCCGGACGACTATGACGTGGTCGTCATCGGCGACATGTTCGTCGATCAGCTCAGAAAAGCGGGCGTGCTCGACACGTTTGACTCCAGCAAGCTGTCCAACATCGAGGGCATCTATGAGAACGCCCGCGCGCCGATGGGCGAGGGTTATGGCCCGGCCTACACCTTCAACCGCCTCGGCATTGTCTACGACAGCGCGTTCTGCGACGTTGAGATCAAGAGCTGGGCTGACCTGTGGAACCCGGAACTGGCGGACAGCATCGCCGTGCCGGAAATGACCACGACCTCCGGCCCGCTGTTCTACTATGCGACGGCCGCCGCTTTCGGCCTTGAGCCGGGCAAGGACGACGAGGCCATCTTCGCCAAGCTGGCTGAGCTGAGACCGAACGTTGTCAAGACCTGGACGAGCGCCAACGACACCATCACCATGCTCAACCAGGGCGAAATCAGCGTCGCCGTGCTGCTGGATTACAGCTACACCACCGCCAAGAACGCCAATCCGGATTACATCTGGGTCGATCCGACCGAAGGCTCTTTCTCCGGCTATAACATGCTCAACATCGTGAAAGGCTGCGAGAACAAGGAACTGGCCGAGGCTTTCATCGATTTCTATCTCAGCCATGATGTGCAGCTGGCCGAAGCGCTGGACGGCGTGGACGCGCCGGTTCGCCCGGACGTTGAGCTGACCGCCGAGCAGTCCGCCAACTTCACCTATGGCGAAGAGATGATCTCGAACCTCAAGCTGCCGGATTGGAACGTTATCGCCGCCAATCAGGCCGACTGGATCGCCAGCTGGAACGCCATCTTCTCCGTGAAGTAAGCGGCCGAAGATTCGATATTCCATGTTTTTTCAAGAAGGGGCGCAGGAGAGAAAGATCCCTGCCAGAGTCTGAGGCGCAGCCTCGATCGTTCCCTTCATCGTATCGCGAAGGAGGCTACCCCGATGAAAAAGAACAAATTGCTGTTTCTGGTGACAGTGCTGGTCTATCTGTTTCTGATCGGGCCGCTGGTGGTCATCATGGCGGCCTCCTTCAGCGATACCAATTATTTGAAATTTCCGGGCGAGGGCTTCACGCTCCGGTGGTATCAGCAGGTGTTTACGATGAGCGCTTTTGCCAAGGCCGCCAAGCTGAGTCTGTTCATCGCGCTGGGCGGCACGGCGATTGCGTTGCTGCTGGGTCTGCCGGCGGCTTACGCGCTGAATCGGTACAATTTCAAGGGCAAGGACGCGATCAAGACGGTGTTCTTGTCCCCGGTGCTGATTCCGTGCATCGTGCTCGGTTTCATCATGCTGCGCTATGTGGTCAACCAGTATAATCTGGCGGTCATTCCCAGCTTGCTGATCGGTCATACGCTGCTTTCGATTCCGTACATCATGCGCGTGGTTACGTCCAGCCTTGCGAACTTCGATTTTGCGGTGGAGGAAGCCGCTTGCAGCCTCGGCGCGACGCGGCCCTACACGTTCTTCCACATCGTTCTGCCCAACATCAAATCCGGCATTGCCTCGGCCTGCATCATGGCGATCATCAATTCGTTTAACAACGTGTCGCTGTCCGCCTTCCTGACCGGCCCCGGCGTGAACATGCTCCCGATTGAGATCATGGGCTATGTCGAGTATCACTTTGATCCGACCATCGCGGCGCTTGCGACCATCATGATGGTGGCGACCCTAGGCGTGATGCTGCTGATTGAAAAGACGCTCGGCTTGCAGAGCGTGGTGTAAAGCCCGGCCATTTCTCAAAAAAAAACAAAGCCCGGAGTTGAAGGCTGAATCGGCCTTGCAGCTCCGGGCATATTTTTGTCTATGCGAAAAATCCCCGCCCGGCACTTTAACGGCGCGGACGGGGAAAAGCTTTGAAATTATTTGATCCGATGGCAGGCGACAAAGTGATCCGGCGCGACCTCGCGCAGTTCCGGGCGCTCCTGCGCGCATTGCTCGGTCGCATACGGACAGCGCGCGCGGAAACGGCAGCCGCTCGGCGGATCGATCGGAGTCGGCACGTCGCCGGAAAGGTGGATGCGCTGGCTGGCGGCGGCCATGTCCGGATCGGGAATCGGCACGGCGCTCATCAACGCCTGCGTGTACGGGTGCAACATGTTGGAATACAGCTCCTGCACCGGCGCGCGCTCGACCATGCAGCCCAGATACATCACGCCCACGTTGTGGGAGATGTGACGCACCATGGAAAGGTCGTGCGAAACGAACAGATATGAAAGCCCCAGCTTCTCCTGAAGCGATTCCAGCGTGTTGATGACCTGCGCCTGAATGGAAACGTCCAGCGCGGAAATCGGTTCGTCGCAGACGATGAATTCCGGGTTTAGCGAAAGCGCGCGGGCGATGCCGATGCGCTGGCGGCGGCCGCCGTCCAACTCATGCGGGTAGGAATTCGCAAAGCGTCTTGCAAGGCCTACGGTGTCCATCAAACGGCCGACTTCTTTGCCAAGATCCGTAGAACTTTTGGATGCCTTATAAATGAGCAGCGGCTCAGCGATGAGCTGGCTGACGCTCATGCGGGGATTCAGGGAAGAGAAGGGATCCTGGAAAATCATCTGAACGTGGGAGCGAAACTCCTTGAGCTCATGCTTGCTCAGATCGCTTACATCCTTACCGTCAAAGAGAATCTGGCCAGAGGTGCGCTCGTGCAGATGGATTACGGTGCGGCCCAAAGTGGATTTTCCGCAGCCGGATTCACCGACGACGCCGAGCGTTTGTCCCTTTTCAATCTTAAAGTTGATATCATCCACCGCGTGGACAAGGCCGCGCGGGGTTTTAAAGTATTTCTTAAGGTTTTTGACTTCAACTAAGGTTGACATGTCAGCACTCCTTTCCGGCGAACTTTATGCAGCGCACCATGTGGCCGGGCTCAATTTCAACATAAGGCATAACGCCCTTTCCGCATGCTGCGCAAGCTTGGCTG
>OGQI01000754.1_pt1 | contig 24455 bp, 19 predicted proteins | sample 1553171 | NCBI WGS metagenome assembly OGQI01 (sample SAMEA2579988, study PRJEB22360) | human gut metagenome | biome: human gut; feature: human-associated habitat; material: faeces | place: Denmark | collected 2008/2010
AATGGCCCCTGCGGCCTGTGAGCTGATAGTAAATCACCTGAGTGATTTTGGAAGAGAGGCATCCTATTACGATAGGATAGTGACAGGGGATCTTGGAAGCGTCGGACAGAAGATACTGATCGATCTGTGCAGGCAAAATGGCGTGGACATAAGCAAAAATCATGAGGACTGTGGCATGAAGATGTTTGATGCAACGAATCAGAACACAGGCTCAGGTGGTTCGGGCTGTGCATGCTCGGCAACTGTTTTGTCAGCATATTATCTGCCAAAGCTTAGAAGCGGTGAATTGAAGCGTATACTATTTGTGCCGACAGGAGCACTTCTTTCGCCTGTCAGCTTCAACGAGGGCGAGTCAGTACCGGGGATTGCACATGGTGTGGTGCTTGAAGCTGCAATTTGAAGCTGATGGCTTCACATATATAATAGTGTTAACGTGCCGTTTTTGGGGGAGGGGCTGCACATTCAAAAAATAGAAGAAAGGCGAAAGGATATAATGGATTATGTAAAAGCATTTGTGGTGGGTGGTATAATCTGCGCCATCGTACAGATTTTAATGGAAAAAACAAAGCTCATGCCGGGCAGAATTATGGTAATGCTCGTGTGCACGGGAGCGCTTCTTGGCGCCGTCGGCATATACGGGCCATTTTCAAAGTGGGCAGGCGCCGGTGCCAACGTACCGCTTTTGGGCTTTGGCAATGTACTGTGGAAGGGTGTGAAGGAGGCAGTGGACAGCGAGGGTTTTATTGGCTTGTTTAAGGGTGGCTTTAAGGCTTGTGCCGTCGGAGTATCGGCAGCACTTATCTTTTCGTATATCGCAGCACTCATCACGAAACCTAAGTTAAAAAGCTGATTAATTTCAGAATAATGCATAATTAACAGTAAATTGCCCATACTATCTCCAAAACGAAAAGGAGACTGATACAATGAAGAAAATGAAATATTTATTTGCACTTTGCCTGATACTCGCTGCTGCAAGCGCTTTTGCAGCCTGTGGAAACAATAGTAATGTGGCTGACACCTCAATGGTTGAAAATACACAAAGAGGTGGCTCTGCCGCCGACGATGCCGGTAAAGCCGGAAAGGATATCATAGATGGCGCCGGAAATGCCGGCAAGGATGTGATAGACGGAGCAGGCGATGCCGGAAAAGATGTGATAGACGGAGCGGGCGATGCCGGTAAGAATGTGATAGACGGCGCAGGTGATGCCGGCAAGGATGTAATAGACGGCGCAAAGGATGCCGTAGATGATGCCGGAAATGCCATAAAAAAGAGTGTTGATGGTGGAAACAACAACTAACAGCTATTTATAAAAAGAAAACAGTCACTATATATGCTTCAATGGCTGCAAAAACAAAAGCACCGACAACATCGCTGATAAAGTGCACACCTGATATCACCCGGACACAGGCAATGATAGCTGCAAGGACTGCAAGCAAAATGCCGATGAACCATAAAGGCGAGGCAGCAGGTGAGCATATTAAAACGGTAAATGCAATTATAAATGCAGAAAAAACATGCCTGCTTGGAAAAGACCTGCCGTGGGTATCCTTTGTAATGACAGGCGGCATATCAAATTTTTCGTATGGGCGTGGTCTGTTTACGATATATCTGAAAACCGATACTGCAATAAAGCCGACAAGCGGAGCAATGATTGAGAGTGCAAGCATATGACCGGCTGTAAAGCACAGATACAGCACGTATACAGGGTATGTGATAAAAACTAAATAGGTGCATATTTTATTGATTAATTCAAGCTTTCGGGCTGCCCTGTTGTTTTCACGGAATGGGGCAGTCATTTTTATGTATGTATTTTTTTTCATGATTATTTTCCATCGTTTATTTAAGAAATATTGTATTGTAACTGTCTGGAGTGGTGTCAACTGCCCTTGCGGTACTGCAGAGGTGTCATGCCATAGTGCTTTTTGAAGGCTCTGTTAAAATATGACAGGCTTTCAAACCCCACTTCACCGGAAATAGAAAGTACCGAGCTGTCTGAGCTTTGCAAAAGTCTCGCAGCCATGGTCAGGCGGTAGTCATTTAAATAGTCAACAAACGATGTGCCCATGGTCTCTTTAAAATATCTCATAAAATGAGACTCGGAAAACCCGGCTACATCAGCGATATCGGCAATGGAGATTTTGTCGGCATAATTATTTTCCACATATTTGAGCACAACCTTCATCTTATCAAGAGTCTTTTTACTTTTTAGTGGCTTTGTCAGATTACGGCAACGGTTATCAAGCACAAAAAAGAATTCGTAGAGCTTGCTCTTTATATAAAGCTGATAGCCCTGCGGCATCGTCTTGCAAATCTCATCGCATGCATCTATTGGAGCCACGACATCCTCGTAGTATGGATACACCGGTGTAAAAACCGTTGGAACTGTGAATCTGCCGGCTAAGAGAGGTGTAAGAAAATCCTCCTTGGTGTAATCGTACTTTCCGGGAAGCAGCATCGACAGGGAAAATATGATATTTTCGTACTCCATCGATTCATCCATATATTGGTCTATAGAGTGAAGCTGTCCCGGCAGAATCAGCACAAGGCTTGGCGCTGTGACATGGTACTCCTTAAAATCCACAGATATATGACCGCAGCCCTTCTTTATATAGATAAGCTCCATGTCATCGTGCCAGTGCAGCGGAACTCCGGAAAAATCAAGAGGAATAGAGCACAGGTAGGTATTGTATGGGAACGTAAGCTCCACATGTGTTTTGTCTTCGTGATAATTTTCATATTCTAATATATTCATGATGATATTTTAGCATATTATTTCTTGAAAAGCCACTAAAAATACCGAAAAATGATAGGATTGTGCAAGTTTTCGACTGTATATTGCAAGAATTGTGCAGTGTAATGGATTATACTTGATTCATCAAATGACACAAGGAAGTTAAGCACGCTAAATGAAAATTAGTTAATTTGACACATTGGCGTGTATACATGATAACAGATTTGGGAGGAAATCAAAATGGCAATCATGCAGGAAATCGAAACAAAGCTTCAGAAGGGAATCAGCGTTAGTACAGACGAGGAAGTATACTACGCATTACTTGAGCTTGTAAAAGACAAGGCAGAGAAAAAGGTTTCAAACAAAGGAAAGAAAAAGCTCTACTACATCTCAGCAGAGTTCCTTATCGGAAAGCTTTTGTCAAACAACCTTATCAACTTAGGCATCTACGATGAAGTTAAAGAGACTCTTGAGAAGAACGGAAAGTCACTTGCTGAAATCGAGGAAATCGAGCTTGAGCCTTCACTTGGAAATGGCGGACTTGGACGTCTTGCAGCATGCTTCATAGATTCAATCGCAACACTCGGGCTCAACGGAGACGGTGTAGGCCTCAACTACCACTACGGATTATTCAAGCAGGTATTTGAGAACAATCTCCAGAAGGAAACTCCAAACCCATGGATTACAAAGGAGAGCTGGCTTACAAAGACAGATATCACATATCCTGTAAGCTTTGGCGGATTCACAGTACAGTCGAGACTTTACGATATCGATGTAGTTGGATACAACAACCGTACAACAAAGCTTCACTTATTCGACATCGAGTCAGTTGATGAGTCAATCGTAGGCGACACAATTGATTTCGACAAGGATGATATCAAGAAGAACCTTACATTATTTTTATATCCTGATGATTCAGATGATAAGGGACGTCTCCTTCGTGTATACCAGCAGTATTTCATGGTATCAAACGCAGCAAGACTTATCATTGCAGAGGCAGAGGCAAAGGGCTCTAATTTACATGACCTTGCTGATTATGCAGCAGTTCAGATTAACGATACACATCCATCAATGGTTATTCCAGAGCTTATCCGTCTCCTTCAGGAGAAGGGCATCCTGATGGATGAGGCTATTGAGATTGTATCAAAGGTTTGTGCATACACTAACCACACAATCCTTGCAGAGGCTCTTGAAAAATGGCCAATCAGCTTCTTGGAGAAGGCTGTTCCACAGCTTATGCCAATCATCCGTGAGCTTGACAACAAGGTTCGCGCAAAGGTAGCTGACGAGAGCACATACATCATCAAGGACAATCTTGTACACATGGCACACATGGATATTCATTTCGGATATTCTGTAAACGGTGTTGCATACCTCCACACAGAGATTTTAAAGAATACAGAGCTCAATAACTTCTACAAGTTATATCCTGAGAAGTTCAACAACAAGACAAACGGTATCACATTCCGTCGTTGGTTAATGTCTTGTAACCCGGAGCTTTCAGCATACATCACAGAGCTTATCGGTGAAGGCTGGAAGAAGGATGCAAACGAGTTAGAGAAGCTTGGCAATTTCATCAATGATGACACTGTTCTCACAAAGCTTGTTGACATCAAGAACGCAAAGAAGACAGAGCTTGCTTCTTACTTAAAGAAGACTCAGAATCTCGACGTACCTGACAATTCAATCTTTGATATCCAGGTTAAGAGACTTCACGAGTACAAGAGACAGCAGCTCAACGTGCTTTACATCATCCGTAAGTACTTTGAGATCAAGGCAGGCAAGAAGCCATCTACACCTATCACATGCTTCTTCGGTGCAAAGGCAGCTCCTGCATATATCATTGCAAAGGATATCATTCATGCAATCCTCTGCTTACAGCAGATTATCAACAATGATCCTGAGGTAAGTCCATACCTTAAGGTATTTATGGTTGAGAACTACAACGTAACATTAGCTGAGAAATTATTCCCGGCTGCAAATATTTCAGAGCAGATTTCTCTTGCTTCTAAGGAGGCATCAGGAACAGGAAACATGAAGTTCATGCTTAACGGTGCTATTACACTTGGAACAAGTGACGGAGCAAACGTAGAGATAGCTGAGCTTGTCGGTGATGAGAACATCTATGTATTCGGTGAGGATTCACAGACTGTTATCGACAGATATGAGAGAGGCGACTACTGCTCTAAGGATTACTATGACAAGGATGCAGACTTAAAGAAGGCTGTTGACTTCCTTGTAAGTGATGAGATGATGAAGGTTGGTTCTAAGGAGAACTTAGAGAGACTTTACAACGAGCTCCTCAACAAAGACTGGTTCATGACATTCCCTGACTTTGAGGATTACTGCAAGACAAAAGAGAAGGCTTACGCTGATTATGAGGATAAGAAGGCTTGGGCTAAGAAGATGCTTGTCAACATCAGCAAGGCTGGTTTCTTCTCTTCTGACAGAACAATCAAGCAGTACAATGATGAAATCTGGCATTTAGAGGCTTAGAATTTTTCTTCCTCCTTTAAATACAAATTGGGCTTAAGAACTCCTGCGGGTGCATCCCGCGGGGGTTCTTTTTTTGCTAGAGTACGGGACGTAAGCGCAGGGGACGGCAGGCTCCCTGGCAGAAATGTAAGGGCGGGATTTACAAGTTTGGCAAATACATATATAATAAGGGGAAGAATATACACATGGAGAACTATTATGATAAAGAATAAATTTATGGCACTCACGCTTACCGTAGTGCTCACAGCAGGCATGCTTACCGGCTGTGGCTCCGACGACAAGGCAAAGGACAAGGATGCGTACAGACAGTATGGCATCAACTGTATAGAGAACGGCAGCTATGATGATGCGGTCGATGCTTTTCAGAAGGCACTGGACCAGTCGGTGGGCTCAGTGGGCGCAGAGGAGCTTGACATATGTTATTATAAGGCAAAGGCACAGTATTTAAGCGGTGACGTGGATGGCGCGATTGATACATATACGGCTATTATCGACTATGATAAGGATTCTGACGCATACTATCTGAGAGGCTGTATATATTTTGCCAAGAATGATTCAGACAAGGGCTTGAAGGATTTTAAGACGGCGCTCAGTGAGAATGATGATAATTATGAGCTCTATCTTGGCGTTTATGAGACCCTGTCAAAGTATGGCATGAATGACCAGGGAAAGGAATACCTGGATAAGGCATTAAAGCTTAAGGCAAAAACTGCTGACGACTACATTCAGAGAGGCCGTATATACACCATACTTGGAGATTATGATTCAGCAATAAAGAGTCTGCAAAAGGCTATTGATGAGAAGCTTGTCAAGGCAAACTACTATATGGGTGAGGTATATCAGAAGAAGGGCGACAATGACAGCTCGCAGAAGTATTTTAAGAAATACCTAGACAGCGGTGAGGCGGATTCGTATGATCTGATGAATATGGGACAGGCGCAGATGGACAATGGTAACTATGACACTGCGATTACTTATTTTCAGAACGCACTTGAACTTGAAAGTGTACCGAACAAGCAGCAGATAACAAAGGCTATGATTATAGCATATGAGTATTCCGGAGATTTTGCCACTGCAAAGAGCAAAATGGAGGAATACATGAAGGATTATCCTGATGATGAGGATGCAGCAAGAGAATATCAGTTTTTGGAGACCAGATAGATTATGGCAGATACTATTAAGATAGAGGATATTGAGGAGAGAGTAGTGCTCGTCGGAGTAAGTGAGCAGGACGGTGATGATGCAGATGATTCACTTTCAGAGCTTGCGGAGCTGGTAAAGACAGCAGGTGCGACAGTTGTAGGCACACTTATCCAAAGAAGAGAAAAAATTCATCCGGGCACGTATGTCGGCACCGGCAAGGTGGCAGAGATTGCAGAGCTTGTGGAGAGTACAGGGGCAACAGGCATTGTGTGCGATGATGAGCTGAGTCCGGCACAGCAGAAGAATCTGGAGACGTACCTTGACACAAAGGTTATGGACAGGACACTTGTTATTCTTGATATTTTTGCATCAAGGGCCACAACAAGTGAGGGTAAGATACAGGTTGAGCTTGCTCAGCTCAAGTACAGATTAAGCCGTTTGTCGGGACTGGGAAAGTCCATGTCAAGGCTTGGCGGTGGAATAGGAACAAGAGGTCCCGGAGAGAAAAAGCTTGAGGTGGACCGCCGTCTCATAAATGACAGGATAGCACAGCTTCGAAGAGAGCTGAAAGAGGTTCAGAAGCACAGAGATATCACAAGGGCAAAGCGTGAAAAAAACAAAGTACCGGTTGTTGCGATAGTAGGATATACTAACGCAGGTAAATCCACGCTGTTAAATCACCTGACAGAGGCAGATGTGCTTGAGGAGGATAAGCTCTTTGCAACGCTTGATCCTACAACGCGTATTCTTGCGCTTGATGGCAAGCAGCAGGTGCTTTTAACTGATACGGTCGGGTTTATCAGAAAGCTGCCGCATCATCTGATAGAGGCCTTCAAGAGCACCCTTGAGGAGGCAAAGTACGCTGACATCATTTTCCATGTGGTGGACGCATCAAATATGCAGCGGGAAAAGCAGATGTTCATAACCTACCAGACATTGGATGATCTTGGTGTAAAAGACAAGAAATTTGTCACACTTTTTAATAAGCAGGATGCCCGCACAGACAATGAACCGTTACATGATTTCAGGGCAGATTATACTCTTAACATTTCAGCGGCAAAGGATCTGGGATTAGATGAAGTAAAATCTCTTTTAGAGGAGATATTAAGAGAGAACAAGGTATATATTGAGAGAATTATCCCATATGATAAGGCTGGCGTGATACAGCTCATCAGAAAACAGGGTGAGCTTGTGTCGGAGGAATATGTGGCTTATGGGATACAGATAAAGGCATATGTGCCGATGGAGGTGTACGGCAGGCTCGATTAGGGTGCTGCTTCGCTATATCATTATAATAAGCGAGGAATTTAAAATGTCGAAAACGCGTTCAATCCGCTGGGACAAGCTGGACAACACAGCAAATCTGTTCCCTAGTATAGCGGGGGAGAGCATGACAAATGTATATAGGATCTCAGTCACCTTAACCGATGAGATTGACAGTGAAAAGCTGCAGGAGGCACTGGATATAGTGCTTCCGAAGTTTGGTCTGTTTAACGTGAGACTCAGGATGGGAGTATTCTGGAACTATTTTGAGGAAAATGGCAAAAAGGCACCAAAGGTGCATGAGGAAAATACATTTCCGTGCAGATTTATAAGACCGAACAAGAATCACAGCTATCTTTTCAGGGTGACATATTATAAGAACAGAATAAATCTTGAGGTATTTCATGTGTTGACAGATGGCATGGGCGGCATAAATTTCCTTAGGGAGCTCACCTACCAGTATCTGCGTCTCACACATCCGGAGATTGCAAAGCTAAAGGGCGATTCATTGACGCAGGGCACATCATTAAATAGAGAGGACAGCTTTGTAAAGAACTACAAATCAAGTAAGCCAAGTGGCTTTAACAGGCAGAAGGCGTATCTTTTAAAGCTGGAAAAGGTACCTGATGGAGAGTTTGGGCTGATACATGGCATGATGCCTGTATCACAGCTGAAGCAGGTCTGCCACCGCTATGGAGTTTCCATAAATGATTATCTGGTAGCATGCTTTGTGTGGAGTGTGTATCAGGAGTGTTTTCACGGCATGCCAAACGATATGCCTGTCAGGGTTGCAGTTCCTGTGAACCTTCGTCCTTATTTTGACTCCGTGACCACAAAGAACTTTTTTGTCATGATATCTGCTGAGTTCAGACCGCAAAACAGCTCCTACACATTTGAGGAGGTGCTTAAAATAGTGACGGATTCCATCAATTCACAGATTTCTAAGGAGCATCTGGAGGATCTTTTCTCATACAGTGTGTCAAATCAGAAAAATATCCTGATGAGACCGGTGCCTCTTTTTATAAAAAATCTGGCAATGAAGGCGGTCTATACGCAGTCGGCACTGGCAAACACCACCACTATCACCAATATTGGAAATATAAAGGTGGAGCCGGAATACGAGCCGTATATAACAGGCTTTTATTCCTTTATACCAATGTCCAAGGGACAGCCTATGAAGGGCACCATATGCTCCTACAAGGACACGCTGGTGTTTACTTTTTCATCTATTCTGGCCGATACGATGATTCAGAGAAGCTTTTTTAAAAAGCTTGTAAATGACGGAGTGGAAGTGACAATTGAGACAAATGGAGAGTATTATGACTAAATGCATGAAATGCGGTGTGTATATTGCAGACAATACAGATAAATGCCCGCTCTGCCAGCAGGTTGTGGCACCGGTTGAACTGTCATCGGACAATCATCAGGGCACTGAAGGGGTTTTTGAACAGCATAATGATGTGCCGGATAAGTGCGTAAACGATACAGATAGTGCAGCAAAGAGGGCAGATAGTACAGCAAGCCATGACAACGGTACGAGATATCCTGACGTCAAGGGCGCATCAAGAAAATACAGATTACTGGAAAATATCATATTGTTTCTGTCTATAGTAGGACAGATTGTGCTGACAACTGTTGATTACATGACAGACCATGAGATAAACTGGAGCTTTATAGTGCTTCTTGTTGTAATCTATGCGAATGTGACGCTGCGTCTGGCAATAGTCGGAAGAAACGGATATATTTTTAAAATTGTAAGCACATTTGTGTTCACGGTGCTGTTTCTCGAGGGCATAGACCTGCTCACAGGAGCCAGTGGCTGGGCACTTACATTTGTTTTCCCAAGTGCCATACTGGCGATGGTTCTTGCAACAATTATACTTATGATAGTAAACATAAGAAACTGGCAGAGCTACATGATGATGCAGCTTTTTCTTGTGCTGATGAGCGTGATTGCGATGATACTTGTGGCAGTCAAGGTCATATGGTTCCCATATCTGGCAATGGGAGCGATGGGCGCTTCGCTGTTTTTGTTTCTCGGAACACTGATTATCGGTGACAAAAGAGCCAGAACAGAGCTGAAACGGAGATTTCATATATGATAGGCTTTCATGGAATAGGAAATTCGCATATGTTTGAGGATGAGGAGATGGGAAACTACCATCCGGAAATTGAAAACGGCGATAGTAATGGTGATAATGAAACTGGAATAATAGGAGCTTTGGGTAATAAGCTTGAAAAGACATTTAAGAACTCATTATCTGCCATGAAAGGTGAGCATGTGGAAAAAGCCCATAGCAATGCAGCTGTGGCAGATGAAGAAGTCAGTATACAGGGAAAAATACTTGCTAATCTGATGGGACATATCACAAATGACCTTGCAATCGGCAAAAAAATAAAATCCGGAGAGCTCAGGAAGCGCATGAAGGAACCTGCATGGCTTGTTCCGGACTGCTTTGTAACAGAGGATATAGATATGGGCGGTTTCACTATGAAGCTTTTATCTTCAAAGGAAAACCCAAATACAGAGCGTGTGATACTGCAGCTGCATGGTGGTGGATATATGGGGGCAGTGCGCAATGCATACTATGTATTTGCAGGCCTTTATAATGAGGTAAGTGAAGGCTGCTCAGTGCTCACGCCTGACTATCGCGTGGCGCCGGAGCACCCGTATCCGGCAGCACTTGAGGATGCCATAGCCTGCTATAAATGGCTCTTGTCACAGGGCTGGTTTGGCTCGCAGATTGTGCTGGCAGGAGACTCAGCGGGAGGAGGACTTGCAATGTGCCTCACCATGTATCTTCGAGACCACGTCATGCCGCTTCCGGCAGGAATAGTAGCCATGTCACCATGGACAGACCTCACAGCAGGCGGAGAGTCATATGAGACAAACTACGAAAAGGACCCACTGTTTGGGAACACAAGGGACAGTCTGATCTACGTGAATGACTATCCCGGTGACCACGATAAAATGGATCCATACATATCGCCGCTGTTTGGTAATTTCAGAGGCTTTCCACCAATGCTCATACAGGTAGGCTCGATAGAGATGCTCTTATCTGACTCGGTAGAGGCCGCTGCAAAGGCAAGAATCCAGGGCGTTAAGGTGCGACTGTCAGTGTATGAGGGGATGTTTCATGTGTTCCAGATGGGATATCTCAATTTCCCTGAGTCCAAGCGTGCATGGGCGGAGGTCAAGCGTTTCCTAAAGGTGATTAAAGAGGAAGAATAAATGAAGTAATATAGGAGCATTTATGGATGTAAATAGTACCTTTGAAAAAACAGGAATAAAATGTAAAGTATTGCAGGAAATTATCCAGCTGGCGAAGAAGAATTGTGTTGAAAAAGTAATTCTTTTTGGTTCAAGAGCGCGAGGTGATTATAAAGAGCGAAGTGATATAGATCTGGCTTTTTGCGGTGGTAGCAGTAGTCATTTTATTTTGGATGTAGACGAAACAACTTCAACGTTGTTGGAATTTGATATAGTGGATTTGGATAAGCCTGTAAGAAAAGAATTGTTGGAATCAATAAAAAGAGAGGGGGTAGTGCTATATCAAAAAATTTGAGAAGGATATTGGTATTTCGAAAGGAGATGAGCAAGCATGACAGAATCAATTAAACTACCGGTGGGAATAGAGAGCTTTGAGGAAATCCGTTCAGATGGATATTACTATGTCGATAAGACAAAGCTGATTGAACAGTTGGTTGACAGCCGGGGAAAAGTCAACCTTTTTACCAGACCGCGTCGTTTTGGCAAGACTCTAAACATGAGTATGCTCAAATCTTTCTTTGAAATTGGAGCAGCTTCTGAATTATTTGATGGTCTTTATATATCGCACAACAAAAAACTGTGTGATGATAATATGGGCAAGTATCCTGTGATATTTCTATCTTTAAAGAATGTGGAAGGACTCGATTTTCAAGCTGCAAAGTATCAGATGATAGAGATAATTGCAAAGGAAGCTAAGAGATTTGCATATTTGAAGCAGAGTGACAGGCTGGACATTGACGATAAGTCGACGTATGCTTCTTTAATTCGATTAGAGGATGGCAGATATGAAATGAGAGATGAGGCACTGTATGCTTCGCTTCAAACTTTATCTGAGCTGTTATATAAGCATCATGGCAGAAAAACGGTTATTTTAATAGATGAATATGATGTTCCACTGGATAAGGCATTTCAAAATGGCTATTATAAAGAGATGGTTTCTTTGATACGTGCCATATTCGGAAAAGCATTAAAGACAAATGAGGCATTGGATTTTGCTGTCTTAACAGGTTGTCTTCGTGTTTCAAAAGAAAGTATTTTTACAGGATTGAATAATTTCAAGATTTTATCTATTACTGATACAAGATTTGATGAACACTTTGGATTTACGGATGATGAAGTAGAGCGTTTGCTGGCATTTTATCATGTGGAAAACAGGTTTGCGGAGACAAAGGAATGGTATGATGGTTATCATTTCGGAAATGTCGATGTATACTGTCCGTGGGATGTAATCAATCATGTTGACCGAATAAAAGATGATCCAATGGCAGGACCGGAAGCGTATTGGATTAATACAAGCGGAAATGAGCTTGTTAAGAGGTTTATAGATAAGGCTGGTAAGACAACCAGAGATGAAATTGAGCGTTTAATCGCGGGAGAAGCTATAGACAAGCAAATCCGTCTGGATATGACCTATGACGAAATAGACAATAATATTGATAATCTATGGAGTGTTCTGTTTACAACAGGTTATCTGACATATACAAAGATCAGTGAGGACAAAAAATATAGCCTTGTAATTCCGAACAAGGAGATTAAAGAGGTATTTAAGCTGCATATACAGGAGTGGTTCAGAAATAAAATATTTTCCAATACCGACCAGTTGCAGGACTTTTGGAAGGCTTTCAAAGATGGAAATACACAGATAATGGAAATGTATTTAAACAAGGTGCTGAGTAATTCGGTGAGCGTTTTTGACACAAGAGCGCGAAATGATGAAAAGGAAAGCTCCTATCATAATCTGCTTATTGGTATTTTGAGCGGCAATGAGGACTGGCTGGTAAAGTCAAATGTTGAGGCAGGAGAGGGCTTTGCAGATATTATTGTGGAGACAGATGATCCGGATGAAGGAATTATTGCAGAGCTTAAATACACAAAAGATTTTAAAGCTATGGAAAAATCCTGTGAAAAGGCTCTGAAACAGATAAAGGATAGAAGATATCAGGAATATCTGTTAAATGATGATCGACAGAATATCATGTATTATGGAATTACATTTTGCAGAAAAAGATGTAAAGTGCTTGTAGAAGGATATAATGGAGATAGTGAACCGGATAAAGCGTAACTTCGAAGGAATTATTATGTAGGAGAAAATAATTATGGCAAAGAAAATTTTAGTAGTAGTGGACGCACAGAATGATTTTATTACAGGAGCTCTTGGAAACAAAGAGTGTGACGTGGCAACAAATGTTATTGCAGAGGAAATCAGGTCAGGAAAATATGATGATGTGATATTCACAAGGGATACGCATGATGAAAACTATCTGAATACTCAGGAAGGAAAGAAACTTCCGGTAACGCACTGTATTAAATGGACAAACGGATGGGAAGTAGACGCTCGTCTTAAAGATGCAATGAAGGAGCGTGGAGTTGACTGTGACTATATTACTTATATTGACAAGCCGACTTTTGGCAGCAAAGAGCTTGGTAGACTTCTTGCGGAATATGACAACAGCGATACAGAGATTTATTTCTGCGGATTCTGCACAGGAATATGCGTAATAAGCAACGTAGCGATTGCAAAGACGTTCTGTAAAGATGCAGAGGTGTTTGTAATAGAAAATGCCTGCGCCTGCGTAACGCCTGAAAGTCATAAGACAGCAATAGAAGCAATGAAGATGATCCAGGTAGGCATTAAGGGCACACCCTCATGTTAGCGCACATGAGGGTGTGCCCTCTGCCGTATTCCCGGTCTCCCGGTTTTCGTAGTTAGTCTAGTGAATTAAGCAGTCTTTCCTGTATAAAGCTGATAATACTTTCCCTTCTTTGAAATCAGCTCATCATGACTTCCCCTTTCAATAATGCGTCCCTGCTCCAAAACCATAATGCAGTCGCTGTTTCTGACAGTAGAAAGCCTGTGTGCGATAACAAATGTAGTACGGCCATGCATGAGCTTATCCATGCCGTCCTGAACAATACGCTCGGTACGTGTATCAATTGAGCTTGTAGCCTCATCTAGGATGAGCACAGGCGGGTCGGCGATAGCGGCACGCGCAATGGCTAGAAGCTGGCGCTGGCCCTGGCTTAGGTTTGCACCGTCACCTGTCAGTACAGTATTGTAGCCGTCAGGAAGCTGGCGGATAAACGTATCGGCGTTTGCCAGGCGGGCAGCTGCGTATACTTCATCATCTGTGGCATCAAGCTTGCCGTAGCGGATGTTTTCCATGACAGTAGCTGTGAAAAGGTGGGTATCCTGCAAAACAATGCCAAGAGAGTGGCGCAGATCAGCCTTTTTAATCTTGTTTATATTGATGCCGTCATATCTTATTTTGCCGTCTGCTATATCGTAGAAGCGGTTGATAAGGTTAGTGATGGTAGTCTTTCCAGCTCCGGTGGTGCCAACAAAGGCAATCTTCTGACCGGGTGTTGCAAAAAGATCCACATCGTGCAGTACAATTTTCTCAGGCACATATCCGAAATCCACATCGTCAAATACCACATCGCCCTCGAGTTTTTTGTAGTCCACAGAGCCGTCAGCCTGATGAGTATGTTTCCATGCCCATAAGCCGGTGTGCTCAGGTGTTTCAGTGAGTTTTCCGTTTTCTTCCTTAGCATTTACCAGTGAGACATAGCCTTCGTCAGTCTCAGGCGTTTCGTCGAGCAGAGAGAAGATACGGTCGCATCCGGCAAGTGCCATGATGATACTGTTGAACTGCTGGCTGACCTGCGAGATAGGCATGTTAAAGCTCTTGTTAAAGGTCAGAAAGCTCGCAAGCTTACCAAGGGTCAGACCGCCAAAGCCTGAAAGAGCCATAACACCGCCTGCAAGAGCGCAGAGCACGTAGCTTAGATTTCCAATCTGTGCGTTTACAGGACCGAGCATGTTGGAGTACATGTTGGCATTGTAGGCGCTTTCAAAGAGTTCATCGTTTATTTTGTCGAAGGCTTCGATATTTTCCTGCTCGTGGGTAAATACCTTGACCACCTTCTGGCCGTTGAGCATTTCCTCGATGAAGCCGTTAACCTTGCCGAGGTCGCGCTGCTGCGCAAGGAAATAGCGGCTGGAGAAGCCTGCAAATTTCTTTGTCACGACTGTTGTTACGATTACCATCACGATAGTTAGTACGGTGAGCGGAATATTTAATATGACCATTGAAACAAAAACGCTCACAACAGTGATAGCACTGTTAAGTATCTGCGGAAGACTCTGGCTGATGAGCTGGCGGAGTGTATCGATATCGTTTGTATAAATTGACATGATATCGCCGTGCGCATGTGAGTCAAAGTATCGGATTGGCAGATCCTGCATATGGGAAAAGAGCTCAACACGCAGATTCTTAATGGTGCCCTGTGATACGTAGATCATTATTTTGCTGTATGCAAACGTACTGATGACGCCGATGCCGTAGAATACGGCGACCCTTCCCATTGCAGCAAGGAGTGGTCCGTAGTTGGGATTTCCTGTCTTAAGCAGTGGTACTATATAGTCATCAATCAAATTTTTGGTAAACATGGTTCCCTGCACATTTGCAAGTACACTGACAAAGATACATATCACAACAATTATGCAGGCAGGTAAATATTTCTTGAAAATAAATCCCATGAGGCGCGCAAAAAGCTTACCGGGATTTTTAATTTTGGGTTTTGGACCTCGTGGTCCTCTTGGTCCTGGCATCAGGCAGCACCTCCTTCATCAAAGTCTCCTCCGCCGTTTGTCTGGGAATCGTAAACATCGCGGTAGATTTCATTATTTTTAAGCAGATTTTCGTGAGTGTCAAAGCCGTCCACTTTTCCGTCATTCATCACGATGATACGGTCAGCATCCATGACTGATGAGATACGCTGTGCGATGATGAGCTTAGTGGTTCCCGGTATTGTTTTTGCGAGGGCAGCACGGATTTTTGAATCTGTTGCTGTATCCACAGCCGAGGTGCTGTCATCGAGTATGAGTATCCTTGGCTTTTTAAGCAGAGCCCTTGCGATACACAGACGCTGCTTCTGGCCACCGGATACGTTGGTTCCGCCCTGCTCTATGTAGGTGTTGTACTTGTCAGGGAAGGACTCGATAAAGTCATCGGCGCATGCCATTTTGCAGGCCTCAATACACTCATCCGTGGTAGCGTTTTTGTCACCCCAGCGCAGATTTTCGAGTATGGTGCCCGAGAAAAGCACGTTTTGCTGGAGCACGACAGCTACCTTGTTTCTGAGAGTGTCCATGTCGTACTCACGCACATCGTGGCCTCCGACGATTACAGAGCCGGTGTCTGTGTCGTAGAGACGGCTTATCAGGTTTACAAGGGAAGATTTCGAGCTTCCGGTTCCTCCTATGATGCCGATGGTCTCACCGGATTTTATGTCTAGATTTATATCTGACAGAACCGGAGTTTCAGCGGTGTCTGAATATCTGAAGGTTACATGCTTAAAGCTTATGCTTCCGTCAGGCACATCGTAAAGCGGTTCCTTTGGATTGTGCAGTGTGCTCTGCTCATTTAATACCTCGCTGATTCGTCTTGCAGATGCGAGTGAGAGTGAAATCATTACAAACACCATCGAGAGCATCATGAGGTTCATCAGAATATTCATGCAATAGGTGAGAAGAGCCATCAGATCACCTGTAGTGAGAGTGCTGCTTACCACCATATGAGCTCCGAGCCAGCTTATTAACAGGATGCAGGCATACACTGTAAACTGCATGAGCGGAGAGTTGTATACCACAAGGCTTTCTGCCTTCACAAATACGTCGTAGATATTTTGTGCTGCCTTTGAAAAACGTTTCTTCTCATAATCCTCACGGACGTATGCCTTTACAACGCGGATAGCGGATACGTTTTCCTGTACGCTTTCATTCAGGTCATCATAGCGCTTGAAGGCTCTGTCGAAGTATTTCATAGCCGCCTTGCTGATGAAAAGCAGTAAAGCTCCAAGCACAATGACAGCGATTAAGTATATTGTCGCAAGGCGAGGGCTGATAAAAAATGACATAGCCATCGCACATATTATGGATGCAGGGGCTCTCATAGCCATGCGAAGCAGCATCATGTAAGCATTCTGGATGTTGGTCACATCGGTTGTCATACGTGTGACAAGACTCGCGGATGAGAATCTGTCGATATTTGCAAAGGAAAAGGTCTGGATGTTGCGGAACATTGCAGCACGCAGATTCTTTCCAAAGCCCATGGCGGCCTTTGCACCATATTTTGCACCGAGACATCCTGTCAAAAGACCAAACAGTGCTGCGACAATCATCCACACACCCATGATATAGATATGCCTTGTGTCGCCCATATTGACACCGTTGTCTATGATTGATGCCATGAGAAGAGGGATTATGGTATCAACAGCCACCTCAAGCAGCATGAAAACAGGTGTCGCAATCGAAGCCCATTTGTATTCCTTTATTTGGGCACCTAGTGTTTTTAACATATGTTTTGTCCTTTCTTCTTATTTATATTTGATTAAAACAAACTTCCCACATTTATGGTAATGTGGTTAACTAAAAAAATACTTGCATTTAATTAGTTAGTGTGCTAACTATATTATAGATATACTTTTTTTATTGTCAAGAAAAATCTATGAAAGGATTTCAGATATGAAGGAGTTTACACCGGATAAATACTTAGGACACAAGATAAACCGCATCAGCAGGAGCATAGACAGATATTTTGACAGAAAAAGGTGCAGTAAAACAGAATGTATACCGCGAAGCCAGGGTATGATGATTGGATATATAATGGATAATCAGGACCAAAATATATTTCAAAAGGATATCGAAGCAAAGTTTCATCTGTCAGGAGCCACAGTGACAAATATGCTTAAAAGTCTTGAAAAAAACGGCTATATCGTGCGCACACCTATGGAAAATGATGCAAGGCTTAAGAGGATTGAGCTGACGAAAAAAGCACTGGACCACGAAAACAGGGTGAGGGAAAATATAATGGTAATAGAGGAAGCCATGCACGAAGGCTTTTCTAAGGAAGAGTTTAACATGATGCTTGGCTTTTTGGACAGAGTGATTGACAATATGGAAAAGCTTAACAATTAACAAAATAATTACAGAGTTGAAAAAGTAGCATAAATATTGTGGATTTTTTTGTGCAATAAGTCAAAATGCTACAAAATATTGTTGAGCGTATTGACATAGCAACAATATCTTGTATAATTTAGATTGTCATCAAAAGACAGATGCACAGATTTGTATTAAATAATATGGCATTTTATATGTAGCTATATTGTAATTGTTTGGTGAAAAGCCCGCTTTATATTGCAGGGCAGTGACATGAATTAATGATTACATCTCATTTATAGCTGCATATTTTGTGCCATTACGCATGATAAAATGCATATATATAGTATGTGTATTGGATGACAATACTATATATAGTACGCTACATTATATGAAATATAGTATACAGAGAGGAGAAATTTACATGAAAATCATCAAGCGAAGCGGCAGTGAGGACATATTTGATGCAGCCAAAATTGTAGCTGCCATTAGAAAGGCAAACAATTCAGTGCTGGACTATGAGAAGCTTACTGCTGATCAGATTGAGGAAATTGCAAGCAACGTGGAGACTGCATGTGAGAACATGAAGCGCTCTCCAAGCGTTGAGGAGATACAGGATATGGTGGAGAACCAGCTCATGAACAAGCGTGCCTTTACCGTAGCCAGAAATTACATTACTTACAGGTATAAGAGAGCCATCGTCCGTAAGTCAAACTCTACGGACCAGCAGATTCTTAGCCTTCTTGAGTGCAATAACGAGGAGGTAAAGCAGGAAAACTCCAACAAGAATCCTACTGTAAACAGCGTGCAGCGTGACTACATGGCAGGTGAGGTGAGCAAGGATATCACACGCCGTTTCCTGCTTCCTGAGGATATAGTGGAGGCTCATGAGAAGGGGCTTATCCATTTCCACGATGCAGATTATTTTGCACAGCATATGCACAACTGCTGTCTTGTAAACCTTGAGGACATGCTTCAGAACGGCACAGTAATCAGTGAGACTATGATTGACACACCAAAGAGCTTTTCAACAGCCTGCAACATTGCTACACAGGCTATCGCACAGATTGCCAGCTCACAGTATGGTGGACAGAGTATCTCGCTTGCACATCTGGCACCATTTGTACAGGTCAGTCGTGAGAAGTTCAGAAAGCAGGTGCTAAAGGAGTTCGAGAGCGTAGGACTTGATTTGGATGAAGAAAAAATCAACGAGGTAGCAGAGCTTCGTGTCAAGGAAGAAATCAACCGCGGTGTGCAGATGATTCAGTATCAGGTCATTACACTCATGACTACAAACGGACAGGCACCGTTTATCACAGTATTCATGTACCTGAATGAGGTATCCGATCCGCAGACAAAGGCAGATCTTGCCGCAATCATTGAGGAGATGCTGCACCAGAGAATAAAGGGCGTAAAGAACGAAAAGGGTGTATATATCACACCGGCATTCCCTAAGCTCATATATGTGCTTGAGGATGATAATATCACAGAGGATTCAAAGTACTGGAATCTCACAGTGCTTGCGGCACAGTGTTCTGCAAAGAGAATGGTGCCTGATTATATTTCAGAGAAGGTCATGAAGGAGCTTAAGGACGGAGATGTGTATACATGCATGGGCTGCCGTTCATTCCTCACAGTGGACAGATGCTCACAGACAGCGGGAAATGTGGCAAATGCCAAGAACTTTGATCCAAACAAGCGTAAATACTATGGACGTTTCAATCAGGGTGTTGTCACCTTAAATCTCGTTGATGTGGCATGCTCATCAGAAAAGGATGAGGAAAAATTCTGGAAGATACTTGATGAGAGACTTGAGCTGTGTCACAGAGCACTTATGTGCAGACATAAGAGGCTTCTTGGTACCAAATCCGATGTAGCACCGATTCTCTGGCAGAACGGAGCACTTGCACGTCTGAAAAAGGGAGAGGTTATAGACCCATTATTATTTAACGGATACTCAACAATCTCACTCGGCTATGCAGGACTTTGTGAGTGTGTACGCTATATGAAGGGAGTATCACACACAGAGCCAAAGGAAGGCACACCGTTTGCACTTAAGGTAATGCAGCGCTTAAACGATGCATGTGAGCAGTGGAAAAAGGAGTCAAACATCGATTTCAGTATATATGGCACACCGCTTGAGTCTACCACCTATAAGTTTGCTAAGTGCTTACAGAAGCGCTTTGGTATCATCGAGGGTGTTACCGACAAGAATTATATTACAAACAGCTACCATGTGCATGTAACAGAGCAGATTAATGCATTTGACAAGCTAAAGTTTGAGTCCCAGTTCCAGAAGCTGTCTCCGGGTGGCGCTATCAGCTACGTTGAGGTGCCAAACATGCAGGACAATATCCCTGCAGTGCTTTCAGTAATGCAGTACATTTACGACAATATCATGTACGCAGAGCTGAATACAAAGAGCGACTATTGCCAGGTATGCGGCTACGACGGAGAAATCAAAATCGTAGAGGAAGAGGGCTCAGGCAAGCTTATCTGGGAGTGCCCACATTGTGGCAACCGTGACCAAAACAAGATGAGTGTAGCCCGCCGTACATGCGGCTATATAGGTACACAGTTCTGGAATCAGGGAAGAACCCAGGAGATTAAAGAGCGAGTGCTTCATCTGTAGAAGTTAAAGGAATTGTATTTGAGACAGACCATTCTAAAAGCACAACATAAAGCATAAGAAAAATAAAACCGTCGTACCGGGCCGTAAATGGCAGGGTACGACGGTTTTACTTATGTTTTTAAATGATTAATTATTTCAATTACTCATCAAATTTTTGAGCCTTATCGAAGAGCTCATAAACCTCTTTTGAAGGCTCATTTGTGCAAAGTGTCACAACAACGGCTGCGATAAGTCCTAAAACAAATCCCGGCAGCAGCTCGTAGATTCCGGTTGATGTGAGGAATGCATACCACAATATATCAACGGCAGCACCTGTTATGATTCCGGCAACAGCACCCTTGAAGTTAAAGCGCTTCCAGAAGAGGCTGAGCATGATTGCAGGTCCAAAGGCAGCTCCAAAGATACCCCATGCATTGGAAACAAGTGCCATGATAGAGCCGGCATTAGGGTTTGAAGCGATGATGAGTGCTGCAACAGCGATTCCAAGAACGACAATACGGCCGGTCCACATCATCTCTTTGTCACTTGCCTTACCTTTTCTGATGACAGGCTTGTACACATCACTTGAGAATGCAGATGAAGCAGCAAGCAGCTGGCTGTCTGCGGTACTCATGGAAGCGGCAAGCACTGCTGAGAGCAGTATACCTGAGATAACACCCGGGAAAATCTTTCTTACAATCTGGATGAAAACAAGAGAGTTTTCATTGATTGATTCGTCAAAGCCAAGGAAAAGTCTTCCGATTACTCCGATTAAGGTTGCAAAAAATACAATAAGCAGAGTCCATGTGATTCCTATTTTTGCTGATTTTTTCAAATCCTTCTGTGATTTGATGGACATGAATCTGATAATGATATGTGGCATACCAAAGTAACCAAGTCCCCATGCCAGTCCTGACACGATATCCTGCCAGCTTGAGAATGGATTTAAGTAACCGCCCGGGAGCGCTGACATAGATGATGTATCAAGCATAAATGCTGCAAAAATCGGTGCTATAAACATAGAACCAAGCACGAGCATGCCCTGGAAAAAATCGGTCCAGCATACAGCCGAGAAGCCGCCGAGGAAGGTATAGCCTACGATGACAACTGCTGCAAGATACATGGCAATCTGTGGATCCATTCCTATTACAGTGTGGAAAAGAGTACCGCATGCCTTTACGCTTGATGCCGCATAAATAGTGTATGCAACCAAAAACACAATTGCACAAATCACCTGCAGTGCAAGTGATTTGGACAGGAATCTGTTGGTCAGATACTGCGGAATGGTGATTGAGTCATTGGCTACAATCGAGAATTTTCTCAGTCTAGGGGCCTCTAGCAGCCAGCTTATAGTGTAGCCGATTGCAAGTCCTACAGGAATCCATACCTGACCTAAGCCCAGTGCATAGATAGAAGTAGGAAGTCCCATGAGTACCCATGCACTCATGTCTGAGGCTCCGGCTGACAGTGCCGCAACCCATGGTCCCATCTCACGTCCGCCGAGGAAGTAGGTCTTTTCTCCGCCGTTTCTGTTTTTCACGAAGAAGAAGATACCGATACCCAGCATGCACAGCAGATAGACGATAAATACAATAATTTCTGATGTTTTCATTTGTAGTACCTCTTTAATAGTTTATTTAGTAACCATGCTACCACGTTAGCGTGATAAAGGCAAGAAAAAATTAATGATAAAAAAAATCGATAGGTATTTTTTTCGTGGACTGTTATTGACATAAAACGTGATTTAAAATAAAATGTCGGAGTTAGCAAAAGCTAATCGAAGATAGAAAGATAATACATAAGTTAGCGCAATGTACGCAAGTTAACAATATATATTTTTTAGATAAGAGGTAATAAGGTGAAAAATAAGATAGCAGCTGCGATATTACTGACAGTCGCATTGGCAGTGACCGGTTGTGGCTCAGGTGGAAGTGATGCGACAGAAAATACAACAGCTTCGCAGGAAGGAATAAATAGTGATTTAAAATCTGCAAAAGAGTCCTCACAGGAAGTATTTGCAATGGATACATATATGACAGTGACTGCATATGGTAAAAATGCGAAAAAAGCGGTGGATGCATCTATAGAAGAGATAAAGCGGCTTGATGCATTGCTTTCAACAGGAGATGAAGACAGTGAAATAGCAAAGCTGAATGTGAATAAGTCAGCCACTTTGTCAGAGGATGGGGGATATCTCGTGCAGAGAGGAATTGAGCTTAGTACGATGACTGATGGAGCCTTTGACATAGCGATATATCCTGTTATGCAGGAGTGGGGATTTCCGACGAAGGACTTTAAGGTGCCGGATGATGCAACTCTAAAAGAGCTGCTAAAGCTTGCAGACGTTTCAAAAATAGATTACGACAATAAAAGCAGAGAGATTTCCTTTGAGGATGCAGGTATGGAGATAGACCTTGGTGGTATTGCAAAGGGATATACTTCATCAAGGATTATGGATATTTTCAAGGAGTATGACGTGGATAGCGGTCTTGTGAATCTGGGAGGCAATGTCCAGACTTACCGAACCAAGACTGATGGCAGCAAGTGGAGAGTTGCTGTGCAAAGCCCGGAGGATGAAAGTCAGTATATAGGAGTGGTTGATGTGAGCGACAAGGCGGTTATCACCTCCGGTGGATATGAGCGTTATTTTGAGCAGGATGGAAAAATCTACCACCATATCATAGATCCTGCTACAGGCTATCCTGCAGAGAGCGGACTTAAATCAGTCACTATCGTGAGTGATGATGGAACACTCGCAGATGGATTGTCAACATCGCTGTTTATCATGGGAAAGGATAAGGCGTGTGAGTTTTGGAAGGCACACAGTGATGAATTTGATTTCGTACTGCTTACAGATGATGACAGCATGTATATTTCAGAGGGGATAGCGGATGACTATTCATCTGACTATGAGTATGAGGTAATAAATGCAAAATAGAGCAGGGTAAAAGTAATGTTGTACAGATAGCGGTGCTATCGGAAATATAAGAGGTATATATGAAGTTCAAGGAAGTTTTGGAAAAAATAAAGGTATATGCACCACTCGGAGTGTCACTTGTGATTGCTGCATGTGTGGTGATTTCATTGAGTGGATATCAGACAAAGGCGAGTGAACCTTCGAAGGATAAAAAGCACCAGGTTTCAGAGAGGGTGACTGATACTGAAACAGAGGATGCTGCAGAGGATACACAAACAGCCACAGGTTCGTTCGAACTTGCAGATGGTGTGTACAAGGGCTCTGCGACAGGCTTTAGCGGACCTGTGACAGTGGCTGTAACTATCATGGATAAGAAGATTATTTCCATTGATATCCTTTCATCTACGGATGATGAGGCATTTTTCAATAGGGCAAAGGGTGTAATAGACAGGATTATAGCGTCGCAATCTTTTGATGTGGATGTTGTATCCGGAGCTACATACAGTTCAAACGGAATAATCGGAGCAGTGAAAAATGCCCTGACAGGTGAGAAGGATAATGGTGTTACAGGAAAATCAAAACAGGAAAGCACATCAGAGTCAGAGTCTGACAGCTCTTTGGCAGAGATAGCGGCTGTACAGGACGCATCCGCTTACAAGGATGGCACATATTACGGCACCGGAAAAGGCTTTGCGGGCACTATGAAGGTAAAGGTTGATATATCAGGCGGTAAAATAGCCTCTATAAGCATAGTCAGCACAAAGGATGGTGACAGCTATGTAAAGAGCGCATCATCGCTGCTTGATACAATAGTCGAAAAGCAGAGCACTAACGTGGATACAGTCTCAGGTGCTACATTCAGCTCGCGTGGAATCATAGCTGCTGTAAGAAGTGCACTGAGCCAGGCGGCTGTGAGTGATAATACAGTGGGCAATAATACAGATAAACAGGGTGCTGCAGAGGCATCGGGAAATGGACAGACTGATGAAAATTCATCCGGAAGTGCATCTGAAAAGGGCACAGAAGGCAATGTCATTAAGTTAAGATGACCAATCAAGATCTTAGCATCAGAAATGATGCTA
>OGQI01000760.1_pt1 | contig 24355 bp, 14 predicted proteins | sample 1553171 | NCBI WGS metagenome assembly OGQI01 (sample SAMEA2579988, study PRJEB22360) | human gut metagenome | biome: human gut; feature: human-associated habitat; material: faeces | place: Denmark | collected 2008/2010
TGATGATCTCTGTGAATATTATTCCCGGGCCCCCGCCGCCGGGGGGAGCCGTATCACGTCGATCACGCAGAACATCCTGCGGCCGACAGAGATGGATCTCGAGATAAGCGATGTGCTGGGCAAGGGCTATCGGAATAAGGTCGACGATGAGCTGTCGGAGATCAGGCACTATGCGCAGACCGCCTCCTCGGCGCTGCCTGATATCGTCCGGAGCTGGGAGAGTACGCCGGCCAGCGACTTCAACCTCTTCTCGTCGAAGCGCTCGATGAAGGAGTTTCTCAACAAGCGATCGAACGACACGGCGCAGGGCTTGATCACCTTTGAGCAGGGACTTCGAATCGGCGGATTCAAGTCCGGCTCAACCGGAGGAAACATCGATGCGCAGGGCAATGCGGAGCTGTTGTCGGTCGTTGTCCGCAACCTATTGCGTAGCGTGTCGTTCGAGGATGGGATGACGGGATCCGGGTGGCAGCTATGGCTGAACGAACTCGGAATCTCGAATCTGACGATCGACCGACTGACGGTTCGCCAGACGATGAGTGTACTGGAGATGCTTGTCGAGAAGGTCCGAGCTGTCGGCGGGCAGATGATCGTTTCGGCAGCCAGCGGAAAGATTGCGAGCGTCGATATGGATCAGACCGGGGAGAACTACCGGTTGACCTTTGAGATGGGCTGCCCGTTCGTCGCCGGCGACCTGATCAGGTGTTCCGTGACGAACGGAATCACCCCGAAGGCGTACTGGGTTGAAGTGGCGTCGGTCGATGGCGGTATTGCTACGGTGGCCGTGTCGGAGTTCGAGGGAGCGCTGCCGGCGGTGGGCGACGAAGTTGTCCTGATGGGCAGTGTCGACAACCCCTTGCGTCAGGGCGTGATCTCGATCTCGGCAACGGAGGATGGCCAACCTCGAATCGATGTGCTGAATGGGGTGTCGGGTAAAACCCTCGCAGGATGTCTGCACGCCCGGTTGGGAAATCTCGACGGGATCTCCGACAGCTGGTTCCCGGCCGACGGGCAACCCCATGGCTATGGCCTTTATGCAGACAACGCCTTCTTGCGGGGACATTTCCTGCTGACAACCGGCGAGGATGTGGCCACGAAGTTCGAGGTCATGGAGAATACGATCCGGACGAGTATCGAGTCGGTGCGAAATGATTTCACGACCGGCGAGAGCTTCCTAAACAACCCGAACTTCGGCGACGGGATGCGCTATTGGGATACGAACAACGACATCCGGTTCTTCACGCTGGGCGGGAAGTATTTGTGGCTGAATTCGGCTCCCTACTCGACCAAGGGGACATACGCGGCCGTTGAGGAACATGACGGCCGGACGGTGATGTGCATCAACAACAACTACATCCTGCAGCGCGGCGCAGACTTCAAAACTCGGCCCTCATACGAGGCCGGGCTGGACGGCTTACTGAAGGCCAAGCCGGTGTTCCTGACATTCTTCTACCGCTGCCTCGAATCTGGCACGCTCGATATTGTGTTCGATGGGGTCGATCAGACGGGATTCCAGTATTTCGAGGAGTTCCACATTTCGCAAGAGGTTGAGGCTGGTGATGGGTACCGGACGTTTGAGGGCAGCGGTCTTTGGAACGGTACCGGCGATTTCAAGCTGACGTTTACCGGGAAGATGTACCTCTACATGCTGATGCTTTCGCTCGACCATATCGAAGACTTCGTCTACTCTCACAAGACGCTGTTCGAACAGACGGACCTGCTGGTGAAGATCGCCACCGAGTCGTTTGACAAGGACGGCAATCTGATCAACACCACCGGGCTGATTAGCAAACAGGATGTGACGGGGCTGTTTGCCATCGACGGCGACGGGACCCTGAAATCGTTTGTCGGCGCCTCAACGGATGGGGTGTTCATTAAAGCAGGGAGCATCAAGCTCGAGGGGCTTGTCACGGCAAACGAGAACTTCAAGGTGCTCGAGGATGGATCCGTCGAGGCAAAGAACGGAGTTTTCCGAGGCAAAATCGAAGCGACGAGCGGAACGATCGGAGGATTCGAGATCGGCCAGAACCGCATAGGCGCCACGGCTTCGCAGAGCGGTGGCGGCGGCAGTTTGGCGATCTACGATGACTTCTTCCGAGTCGGAGGTGACAACGGCTACGTCATGTTCGGCGATGATGTGATTCCCGCGTCTTTGGGTGGAGCATTCAGTGCTGCAGGGCGAATCGTCAACAACAAAAAGAATAACCTTGGGATCTACGGCTTCGACAATGCGAACTATGGCCTGTTCATCGACGTGTCGGGTGCAACAAAGAACTACGGCATTCAGAGCAATGCACCCCTGATGGCCCCGGCGTTCATCAATACGGAGGCAGAGCTGCTCACGTTTGGGTCGGGCAGTTATTCGGTTGATTTCTCGCAGCACAACGTCGTTCTGCTTTACTACAACGACCCGAACTACGGCAGTGTGGAGGTTACGCTGCCGACAGAGACGTCAGTGGCAAGCAGCTTCGGCGTGACGTCGCTCCCGAGCAATTTCGCGGCCATCGTAACCTTCCGTGTCCGGCCCGGGTCGAAGAATATCATTCTGAAGGGGATTTACGACCACAATGAGAATATGATCAACTATGAACTGGCGCCCGGAGATTCGATTCAGGTCCTGATCTCGAAGATCGACGGCTTCAGATACCAGATTTTGAACCATAGCAATTAACAAGATGAAAACGATCAACCTTAAAGAATTCGATGTCTTCACGGACATCACAAAGATGCAGCGGGTACGATGCGATGTACGGAAGTCAGTTGCCAATATGCTGTACAACCAGATGCATGGTATCGAAGCGCTCAACCTGGCACTGATGATCTATAAAAGCGAAGGGAAGCTGGTCGTGAGTGACGATGATCTGCGGACGCTGCAGCTGGCGTTTGAGCAGTTCGGAACCCCGGCGCTGATCGAGGCGTTGGCGGCCCAAATCAAGGAACTCAATACTCCCACCGATAAAACTGAATAACTATGGCAATGACTGACGAAGAGAAACAGCAGATCAAACAGGAGGTCCTCTCCGAGATTGAGTCCTCCTCTATTGGCGTAACGGAGCTTGAGGCGGTCTCCTCTCTCTCCGGAGTCAACTCGCTGCCGGCCATGTCGGGAACAAAGGTTGTGCGTGTGCCAATCTCTCTGTTGTCGAAGCCGGCCGAAGACGCTGCGGCGTCTGTTGAGAAACTGATCGAGCAGGCGAATTCGAAGTTCAGCGAACTCAATTCGCTGACGGTTTCCACAAAGAATGCGGCAGACTCGGCCACGAAAGCCGCTGCAGATGCGGAGGCCGTGACGAAGAAGGTGACGGAAGCGTTGAGTAGCCTGAATGGTGTCGCCGGAGAGTTGCGCGGGACCGTAGTCAACGTGAATCGCGTGCTGAACACGACTTCCTCATACGAGGACGTGGTCGCTGCGGCAAATGCCTTGGTAACGGCCGGAATTACGGCGGCCCAGCAGGATGGCGTCGTGCTGATTTTCCGAACGGCGAAGGGCTGGACGTGTAAGCAGTTCACCGGGGACCCGACCTCCCAATTCACGACGGCCGGCAATTGGAGGAGCTTTGGAGGTGGTTCCGGAAGTGGCAGCGGGTTCTACAACGTGACGCTCGAGCAGCCTCTGGCCGAGGGATTCTACACGCTTGAGACGGCGGTTGCAGCCTTGGCAAACGCGGAGGTTGAAGACGACGGCAAGCGGGGTATGATCATCACGTTCGAAGCTGCGGCCGGAGATTGGCGCGAATATCGCTTCACGGCGACGAGCATTGATTCATTCCTCACTCCTGCAGGATGGGAGGAGTACGGAGCCAAGGGCGCAGTCAAGCAGGTGACCTTCAACGGCGAGAAGCTGACCCCGGATCCAACCGGCAATATTTCGCTGAATGTCGACGTGCCGGAGACCGATGAGACGCTCGATTCGGAGAGTACGAATCCGATTCAGAATGCGGCGGTAGCAGCAGCGATCGGCCGGATCGAGGCGAATACCGTGTTCTCGATGGGCGCCGAGGTGAGTGATGACGAGAGCACGGTTCGACTGACCCTGAACAACAAGAGCGGGGCCGAAATTGCCTCGGTTGACATCCCGGCCGGGAGCGGAGGCGGCGGTGGTGATGCTTCCGCCACAAAGATCGTACTTAATGCGTCCGTAGACAAGGCGATTGTCAAGGAGGGCGATTCTGCCCGGCTCACGTATACGTATGACCACCAGTATAGCGCCGGCGATGAAAAGGGCGAATCCACGGGCCAGAAGGCGACGATCACGCTAACGCTGCTCCGCGGCTCTGCAACGTTGTACACGCAGAGCATTCAGAACGTCGGCAAAGGAAGCTATACCTTTGACCTCGGGCCATACCTGGCTGTAGGCACCACGGACATCTACGTGAAGGCCACGACTACCGATCCGGCTTCTGGCCGGCAGCAGACCAAGCAGGGCTATGTGAGCGTTCGAGTGGTGACGCTGTCTCTGTCGAGCAGCTATAATCTGGCGTCGTCGATTGCCACCGGCGGATATGCAGCCAGCGATACGGCGACCATCCCGTTCGCGGTCAGCGGGTCGGGAACGAAGATCGTCACGATGTATCTGGATGGTGTCCAGAAGGACAGCCGGGAGGTGAGCAAATCCGGTACCACCAACGGCAGCTTCACTATTTCGATGATCGGCCTTGCTGCCGGGCGCCATACGGTACAGATGGTTGCGGAGATGGAAGCAGACGAATCGCTGACGCTGAAGTCGGAGAGCGTCTACATCGACTTCCTGAAGGCGGGTTCATCGGCTCCCTTCATCGGAACGATGATGCGCTTTGCCGATGGCCGGATCTTCTCCTCGGCCGAATATCGCACCCCGCGCATCTCCGTTGGGCAGTACGAGCAGCTGTCGTTCGAGTTCGTGGTGTACGACCCTGCCACGACCCCTGCGACAATGTCCGTTTACCGGGATGACGCGAAGACACAGACGGTAAGCGTTCCCCGCACGGTTCAGCAGTATGTGAATCGCTTTACGGAGCAGGAACAGGTCGAAATGATGTTCCTGTGCGGTTCTACATCGTACCTGTTCAACGTTGACGTCACCGCCTCGGATATTGATATCTCGGAGGCAACTGACGCTCTTGCGCTGAAGCTGTCGGCCGCCGGCCGAAGCAACACCGAATCGAATCCGGCTGAATGGAGCTACGGCGACGTTCGAACGACGTTTGAAGGGTTTGACTGGAATAGCTCGGGATGGACGGGAGAGACACTGAAGATGATGAATGGGGCCTCGATCGAGATCGGGTTCCGGCCGTTCGCGGCAGATGCTGCGACCACCGGTGCCACCTACGAATTCGAGTTGAACTGCTCGAACGTCACCGAGCGTGAAGGCGAGATCCTCTCCTGCTTGGCCAACGGTATCGGGTTCCGCATGACGACGCAGGATGCCTCGATGACTGCTTCCGCCGGGACGTCGGTGAGCACGAAGTTCGCGGCCGACATGGATCTGCATATCGGCTTCGTCGTGCAGCAGAAGAACGGCACTCGTCTGATGGAGCTTTACGTGAACGGTATCCGCTGCGGAGCCAAGCAGTACGCCACTTCGGAGAGCTTCCTGCAGGAGACGCCGGCGACGATCTCGGTTCGGTCCGATGCGGCCGATGTCGAGCTGCGCTCGATTCGTGTGTATGAGAAGGCGCTGACGGACGACGAGATGCTGTCGAACTTTATCGTCGACCGCACGACTACCGATGAGATGGTCTCGCTGTTCGAGAACAACGAGGTGATGGATGACGAAGGTCTGTCCGTCGATATCGAGAAGCTGCGTGCGAAAGGGAAAAGCGTCATCCGGATCGTCGGCGACGTGGATCTGGTCAATCAGACGAACAACAAGAAGTTCGAGGTGCCGGTCGACGTCTACTTCTACTCGGCCTACGGTCCCGAATATGACTTCATCGCCCAAGGAGTCGGCCTGCGCATACAGGGTACATCCTCAACAACATACCCCCGCAAGAATTATCGGCTCTATTTCGATCGGGCGGATAAGTACGGAACCACGCTGACCGTGAATGGATCTCCCGTCCCAGACTTGAGCTACTCGTTCAAGCCAGGTGCGCGACCGGTCAAGATATTCTGCCTGAAGGCGGACTTCTCCGATTCTTCGTCGACGCACAACACAGGAGCGGTGCGGCTGGTGAATGATGTCTGGAAGAAGTGCGGATTCCTGACGCCCCCGCAGGCTGCCTACGAAGGGGAATACGACGTGCGGATTGGTGTCGATGGATTCCCGTGTGATGGGTTCTACGATGAGGATGGGAGCGGCACGAACGGATATCTCGGCAAGTTCAACTTCAACAACGAGAAGTCCGAAAGCCATCAGGTGTACGGTTTCGAAGGTATCGAGGGGTTCAACGATGAAGAGGCGCTGGCCGGCGGCCGCAACAAGTGTATCTGCCTCGAGTTTCTGAATAACAGCAAACCGTTGTGTTTGTTTGCAACGGACGATATGTCGGAGTTCGACGATGCACTGGAATTCCGCTACAAGGCCGACACGGTATGGGCGGATGCGCATGAGGAAGACCGTGCGGCTGTGCAGCGGTTGTGGAGTTGGGTCTATGCTTGCAAGGATGACCCGGAGCGCTTTGCGGCAGAGGTGTCGCAGTATTTCGACGTCAATTCGCTGTGCGCATGGTACCTGTTCACCGATTACTTCATGGCTGTGGACCAGCGGGCCAAGAACATGATGCTTGCCACCTGGGATGGACTGAAGTGGTATTTCCTGCCTTACGACGCCGACACAATCCTCGGCGGCCGTAACGATGCTATGCTGGCCTACGACTATACGATCACCGAAGAGACCTACGACGACAGCATCGGGTCCTACGCCTTCGCCGGACACGACAGCGTGCTGTGGAAGCTCGTGCGGGAGGCTTTGTCCGACAAGCTGATGGAGACGGCAGCCACGATCCGCTCGAACATGAGCACGGAGTCGGTGCTGGAGATGTTCAACGTCGAGCAGATGGGAAACTGGTCGGAGCGTATCTACAACAAGGACGGCTACTTCAAGTATATCCAGCCCCTGATCGAAGGTGTCCAGACAACCGAGGGAACGAAGTTCTATGACTATCTCTACGCTCTGCAGGGCAGTCGTTATGCTCACCGTGTTTTCACGATCAAGAACCGATTTGCGCTGCTCGATGCGATGTACGTCGCTGGAACCTATCGCTCGGACAGCTTCACGGCCTACTTCGGCTATGCTTTCAGCGGGGACAACCGGAAGATCAAAATCACGTCCAGTGAGCGATACTACTTTGGCTATGGCTATACCAGCGGCACACCTCATCAGAGCGCCGTGCTCGCGCCCGAAGCCGGAAGTCAGATATTCCTGACGCTCGACACGGACCTCATCGTCAACGACCCGCAGTACATTTACGGAGCGAGCCGCATTCGGGAGCTCGACCTCACGGATGTGAGCCATGCGCTGCTGCAGACCCTCAACCTGAACAACTGCGCTGCGTTGCGAGTCCTCGATGTGAGTTGCTCGGCCGGGCAGAGTACGCTGAATGCTCTGCTTGTCGCCGGCTGCAAGAACCTTCGCAGTCTCAATATGGGCGGGTTGCAGTCAGCCAGCTTCACGACGATCGATCTGAGCGCCAACAGCAAACTCGAGACATTCAGAGCTTCGAAGAGCGCTCTTACTGGTGTGACCTTCGCCCAGGGCTCACCTCTCACCTCGGCCGTTCTTCCGGCTACGATTCAGACGCTCGAACTGCGCTATTTGGCCAAACTGAGCAACGCCGGGCTCACGCTGGAGGGAACGTCGAATATTACGCGACTGGTTGTCGACGGCTGTACGCTGCTCGACTGGAAGCGGATATACGACCGATGCGCCAATGTGAAGTATCTGCGTGTTACAGGTGTAAATATGGAGGGAGACGGGACTCTGCTGCGTAACCTGCTGTCGGTAGGCGGCGTCGATGAGGCCGGAGGTAACACCCCGACGTGTCGGCTCGTGGGAACCTACAGGCTGACGAACTATCTCGAGGACGCTCTCTACGAGGAGCTGCGCGAGCATTTCCCGGAACTGAACATCATCCAGCCCGAGTGGACGTGTATCGAGTTTGATGATTCGGTGCTCGACGGGCATAATATATCGAATCTCGACAATCACACGGGCTATGCCTATGACAATGACTACGCGCCCAGCGCTCATATCTCGAGAATCCTCGCCCAGCGCCATCGGGTTTTGGGAAAGAAGACGGCGGAGGGTGAGGTGACGATCTGTCAGCTCCACGATGAGAACTCGAACTACTATGCGGATGCGGAGGACCCGGCGTTGGCAACCCCGGCGGTTCTTACAGGAGCCGAGGGCAACGTCTGGATGTTCGAGCCGCACTACTGGTACAAGGGCGTAAACGACCTGCTGAATCAAAAGAAATACTCGTTCTTCAGTTCGAACGCGGAGTGCCCTGTTGTCGATGGTCAGTACATCAAGCTCGAGAAGGACGACCTCGAGGTCGTTGAAGGCATGGCGATTCGGATCGGCGAAGAGTATGAGACACTGGAAGAGGCGGCGACGGCCGTGCCGGCAGATTCATATTGCGCTGTCGACATTCCGGCCGGCGGGTATCGTCAAGCCCGATTCCCGTCGCTTTCGTCGGCGGCTTACGGTGGCGTCTGGCTGGACTCTGCGGGAAGAATTCTCGGCAGAATGCGAGCTACCTCAAGTGCCGGTATCCTGAACGGGATGTACCTCTTCGCTCCCATACCGGAAGGTGCGGTTAGACTGGCCTTCACGATTGTCAATGCAGCAGATTTCGACTATGTCCTGTTTACGACAAGCGACAAGGTCGAGGCGATCGAGCCTGACTGGTGTGAGCATACGGAATGTCTTACAGCGGTATATGAGGCCTTGCTTCAGGATGACCTCGTGAAGTCTGTTTCCGGAGAGATCAGTACCGGATCCGTCTCGCAGGGCGATCTCATGATCTATGCGTCAAACTCCGGCCCCGGGTTTCAGTTGGTCGATTGGGACATGCATAAAGACGTAGCAAACCTGTTCTACGCGAAATACGGGACCCGGGATTCGCAGGGGCAATGTGGATACGGCCAGAGCTCTTATACGAAGCGGAGTGGATTGACGAATCTGTTGGGAATGCGGGATACGATTAACCCGGAAAACAAGACCTCTGGAGCCTATTATTACGAGGGCGATACGCTGAAGGACATTCTGTCGACCAACGTCATGGGTTACGAGTGCTGGCAGGGAAACAAGTGTGAGTGGCTCGGTTACGTGACGCTCAACAAGGAGAAAGCGAATGGCCGCTGGAGCATCGAAACGCCCGGGCGCCCCCCGCGCGAAGTGCAAGGTATTGCTGTGTTTACTGAGTATTGGCCGGCGAATATGGTGCACGGGCGTTACATGGATATTATCGCCGCTCGAGGCGGCGGATCTGAAACGTCCGGATATTACGACTGGCAAAATGTATCAGGATCCACAGCCCGTGTGGTCTATCGGTCGAACAGCTATGCGTACGCGCATGGCGGCGTGTCGTACGCGTACACGAGCTACGATTCGTCGAGCACGCTCGCGTCCATCGGGTCTCTGCTCGCCTTCAGAGGGCAAATCGTCAAAGCGACGAGCGTCAGCGAGTATAAAGCGTCACCCAGCGTCGAATGACGCTGGGTATGAAAAGTGGCGTAAGCCACTCGAAAATTTTTTGAAAATGCCAAAAACGGTTTTGTGATGAAGATTTTACTATTTTTGTGTCCACAAAGAAGGTGGATTCCCCCGTAAGCCCGTGTGGTCTATCGGTCGAACAACAATGCGAACGCGAATGGCGGCGTGTCGTACGCGAACACGAACAACGATTCGTCGAACACGAACGCGAACATCGGGTCTCGGCTCGCAAACAATGAAAGGACGCAAGGATTCGGAAGTTGGCCTACTGCACAGGAACGGGTTTCCCACGCAGCGCCAAGGGGGATGAGCCTCGCCAGCAGCGGCCAAGGCCGGAAAGGCGAAACACACAGCGTCGGGTAGAGTTTGGTAGGGTCCTCGGATCTCGAAGAAGTCAGGCCCAAGGAATTGAAGGCATCATGCTATGCGAAGAGATGGACACGTTATCGAGGAGATCGTCTCGGTGGAGAATATGGAGGCATCGTTCAAGGCGGTGCTTCGAGGTAAACATCGAAAGACGAGTCGTGTCGGCCGGCTCTTGATCGCAAACAAAGATGCCGTGATTGCCGAATTGCAACGGCGGATCTCGGACGGATCCTACCGGGTAAGCGGCTATCGGGAAATGCACATTGTGGAAGCCGGCAAGTCCAGAACGATTCAGGTGGTCCCCCTGAAGGATAGGATCGCCGTCAATGCGATTATGAGGGTGGTTGATGAACACCTGCACGGGCGCTTCATCAGGACAACCTCTGCGTCGATTCGCAATCGTGGAATGCATGATCTGCTCGGATATATCCGCCGGGATATAGCCGAAGACCCGGACGGAACTCGTTTCTGTTATGCGTTCGATGTGCGAAAGTTCTACGAAAGCGTGGATCAGCAGGTGGCCGTGGATGCCGTTCATCGCGTGTTCAAAGATCGTTTGCTGCTTGGCATGCTCGAAGGGTTCATCCATCTGATGCCTCACGGCTTGAGCATGGGGCTTCGTTCGTCGCAGGGGCTGGCAAACTTGGTGCTGTCGATCCATCTCGATCACGTTTTGAAAGATCGATATGGTGTTCGCCACTTCTACCGATATTGTGATGACGGCCGCATATTGGCCGGGACGAAAAAGGAGTTGTGGCGTGTGCGAGATGCCGTCCACCAGTGCATTGAATCGATCGGATTGGAGGTGAAGCCGAACGATCGGATCTTCCCGATTGAAGAGGGTATTGACTTCCTCGGCTATGTGATCTATCCTGATCACGTCGGGCTTCGCAAGCGAAACAAGCAGACGTTCGCTCGAAAGATGCACGAGATCGAGAGCAGAACCCGGAAGCGTGAACTGATCGCATCTTTTTATGGGATGACGAAACACGCAGATTGTCGAAGGCTTTTCAAACAACTAACAGGTATAGATATGAAAAACTTTAAGGATTTGGGTGTCAGCTACACGCCTGCAGATGGAAAGAAACGCTTTAAAGGTGCGGTGATTTCCATTCGAGAACTGGTGAATACCCCCATTGTTGTCCATGACTTCGAAACAGGCATCAAGACGGAACAGGGCGACGACCGATGTATTGTCCAAGTCGAGCTGAACGGCGAGATGCGTAAGTTCTTTACTAATTCTGAAGAGATGAAGAACATCCTTCAGCAGATACGCGAGATGCCGGACGGGTTTCCTTTTGAGACGACAATCAAATCGGAACGCTTCGGCGTGAACAAAACGAAGTATATATTCACCTGATAACATGAGAGTCCAAGGAAGTTCAGAAGTCGCACCTATCGAGTGCGTCCATCCGCGGAAGAACCGGTGGCGAATCCGATGGGATGTCCGAAAGGAAGAGGACGGCTCGACCACATACGAAGAGGCTGAGTTTGACCATCGGCCATCGGATGAAGAGATCCGCTCAACCATCATCGCGGCGTACAACCGTCAGGTTGACGAGGCGATTCTTTCCGGATTTCAGTGGGATGGAGCCCAGGTGTGGTTGACGGGTGAGAACCAGTTCAACTACAAAGCAGCGTTCGATCTGGCCGTCCAAACGAATGGGGCGAACCTTCCGGTCGTGTTCAAGTTCGGGACCGATGAAAAGCCGGAGTACCGAGAGTTCTCGACCGTGGAAGACCTCAAGGCCTTTTATACAGCCGCCCTGTCTCACGTCCAGAAGGAGCTGACCAAAGGCTGGGAAGCCAAGGATGCGATCGATATCGAGCGATACCACATTTAAGGAAGCCCTCTCGGGGGAAGGGCAAAAAGAAATCCCCCGGCCTGTTAGTAAGTCCTCTTACCTACGTACTAACACAAAGGCGCCTAACCGCACGACCGGGGGAATACCCACAATCGCGGTTGGGCGTTTTTTTTGTGTTGTAGAGTACGTAAGTAAGAGGATGTGCAAAGATACGGATTTTAATTGAAAAGCAAAATGAGAACACCGATTTCATATTACGGCGGCAAGCAGACTATGCTCAAGCACATCATGCCGCTGATACCTGCCCACAAGATCTACACGGAGGCATTCTGCGGAGGCGCCGCAGTGCTGTTCGCTAAGCGGCCGGCCGAAGCAGAGGTAATCAATGACATCAACATGGAGCTGACGAACTTCTACTGGATGGCGAAGGTTTGTTATCCTGAGTTGAAGGAACAAATCGAGAAGACGCTGCACAGCCGTGACGTTCATGCTCACGCGGCGCACATTAACACCTACCCGCAGTTCTTCACTCCAGTCGAGCGCGCCTGGGCCGTCTGGGCGCTATGTAAGATGTCGTTCGCCTCGATGATGGATGGGACGTTCGGGTACGACTTTGGAGGGATGATGCCCAAGAAATTGCGCAATGCGAAGGATGAATTCACAGAGCAGCTCTGTACTCGACTCGAGCGGGTGACGATCGAGAACCGAAACGCACTCGATGTTATCGCCTGCTACGATGCCCCGGAGGCCTTTCATTTCGTCGATCCTCCCTATGTGAACTCGGACTGCGGCCATTACGAGGATACGTTCAACGAGCAGATATGGAACAGCTCCTTCGTCTGCTCGAGACGGTGAAGGGGAAGTTTATGCTGACGATGTTTCCCTTCGACATGATCGACCGATTCGCCCAACGAAACGGGTGGATTATCCACCGCATTGAGCGAACTATTAGCGCCTCGAAGTCAAGTCGCCGCCGGCAGGAGGAATGGATGGTTTGCAACTATGAGGAGCGGGCGCAGGGTTCGCTGTTTTTGTGATGAAAAAACACCGTTCGAACGGCGTTTGATTGCCGTTTGAACGGTGTTTGATTGCATGCATGCGAAATTTTTATCGCATTTCGTTTTGATCAAGTTTTACGCCTCATTGGTCGCGTTTCGTTTTTGATCTCGTCGCATTTCGTTTTGCCGATTATACAGGAGAGCCTGGCTCCCCGCCACCGGTCGTCCACCGGGCAGAAACTGTTCGGCATCGGAAAGGACCACATCGACGAAATGACGCTGAAAGGCGCGCAGTCCCCCGTCCGGCTCCGGAAGAGCGACGGCATCGCCTTTATCATCCGCGTTCCGGACAACCTGATCGACCCGATGTCGGTGATCAGCGTCTTCCGGTTCAAGGTCAAGAAGAAGATGCGGATCGCCGAATACGCGTCGGTCGGAACCTTCGGCGACCAGCAGCGCAACACGCTGGAACGGCAGCCCTTCATCTCGCGCCGGTTCGGAAGCAGCTCCTACCTCATCATCCTGAAAGGCGTCGAGACCGGAGAATACGGCATCACGGTCGATGCGCTGGGCAGTCTCAACGTTTCGACATTCGGGGTGGACGAATAAACCCGCGTTCCATGACAAACAATCCCCGCAACCGAGGTTGCGGGGATTGTTCTTTCGGCAGCCGGCAATGGAATCACAGGCAGGCCTCCAGAATCCGGCGGGCCATGGCGCCGTCGACGTTCTGCGCCTCGCCGAACCGATCGCCCGCAGCCGTGAAGCGGCGTTCGATCTCGGCGATGGTCTCTTCGCCGATACCCTCCTCCGAAAGGCGTGTCGAGAGGCCCAGCGAACGGAAGAACGCCTCGTTGGCCGCAATCGTGCGGTCGATGCGCTCCTCCTCCGAACCGCCGGCAATGCCCCAGATACGCTCGCCGTATTGCAGCAGTTTGCCGCGTTTCTGCCCGCGCAGCACGCGCAGCGTACCGTTGATGACAATGGCCAGCGTCGCGCCGTGCGTCAAGCCGTGCAGCGCCGTCAGCTCGTGGCCGATCATGTGCGTCGCCCAGTCCTGCGTCACGCCCATACGGATCATGTCGTTCAGGGCCAGCGTCGCCGAAAGCATGTATTCCGACATCGTGTCGTAATCGCGCTCGTCCGCCAGCGCTTTGGGAGCGATTTCGACCACCGTATGCAGGATGCCTTCGGCCCAGCGGTCCATCAGCCGCGACTGATGGGGCGTAGTCATATACTGCTCCAGCACATGCACGAAAGTATCCGCAAGTCCGCAGGCTACCTGACGCTTCGGCAGCGAATAGAGCGTCTCGGGATCGAGGATCGAGAAGACCGGATAATCGCCGTAGAAAGCATATTTTTCCTTGGTCTCGTAGCGCGAAATGACCGCCCCGGAGTTCATCTCGGAACCCGTGGCCGACATGGTGAGGACCGTAGCCAGCGGCACGGTCTTGCCGGCCTGCCCCTTGAGCACGATGTCCCATGCATCGCCGTCGTAGAGAAGGCCCGCAGCGATGAGTTTCGTACCGTCGATGACCGACCCGCCGCCGACAGCCAGCAGGAAGTCCACCTTCCGCTCTTTGCCCAGCGCAATGGCTTCGCGCAGGGTCTCGACCGACGGATTCGCCTCGATGCCCCAGAACTCGACCAGATCGCGGCCTTCGAGTGCGGCGACGACCTGATCGTAGACGCCGTTACGCTTGACGCTTCCGCCGCCGAAGGTCAGCATGATGCGTTTTCCGGCGGGAATGAGCTTCGGCAGACGGGCGATCTGGCCCTTGCCGAAAACCAGTTTGGTCGGATTGTGATAGATGAAGTTGTTCATGGCGAATATTTATTTATCCTATTACGAAGACAATGAATGACCGAACGGCTCCGAAACCGGATTGTACCTGGTTTGACAGGGCCTCCGGCTGTTAAAAGGACCGTTACGCCTCTAAAGATACGAAAAAAGCCGGACTGCGCAGAGAATTCTCCGCTAATTTTCAATCTTTGCGGTGAGAGCTGCCGGTTTGTGCTTAAACGAAGCAGAGCGCGGATGGGTGTACCGGAGTACGTCCCATTCGCGCCCTGCGGGAGCAAGTGCAAAGATGCACCGTAAAATCAATCGTTTAGAAGTACTTGCCGCGCAGGTCCTGAATCTTGGCCATCTGCTGGATAGCCGGGATGGCGAACTGCTGGGCCATGCCCTCGGCCATGGCCTGGGCGCGCACTTTCTCGCCTTCGGCGGTCTGCTTGTCGTCGGTCTTGACATCCCCGACCTCGAAGACATAGACGCCCGAAAGTCCCTTCACGGGAGCCGACAGGGCACCCTTCTCGGCCGATGCGATGGCGCCCACCAGACGAGGCTCCATGCCCACGCCGTTCACGTAGAACGAACCGAAAGTCACATCGGAGAAGTCCTCCACCTCCGAGCCGAGACTTGCAGCCTGCTCGGCGAGGGTCGAACCCGAAAGGCTCTTGACGATATAATCGTATTTTTTGTCGCGAAGAAGCTGCGAACGGATCTGGGCCGAAACCTTATTCAGCGGTGCGTACTCGTTGTCGTCGATCTCGGTCAGCGTGGCAATCACGTAGTCCTTGCCCACGTTGAAGATCGCCGAAAGGTCGCCCTCTTTCGCTCCGTAGGCCCAGCGGGCCACCTCGCGCGAATCCTCAAGGCCGCGGATCGTACGGTCGCCCTGGGCAATCGCAGCCACGCGGGGCGTCACGGCAGCCGTCGAAGCGGCATCTGCGAATGCGGCGGCCGAACCCTTGGCGTTGACCATGAACGAACCGGCCTGGTTGTGCACGTCGCGGCGCGTGGCGGCCGAAGCCTCCACGGGATAGGTGATCGTAGCCACCTGCACGTGTTTCGAAGGTTTGTCGGCACGGTATACCTGCATCAGCTGGATGGCGTCGCCCGAAGCGATCTTCACGATGTCGCCCTGTCTGGCATTGGCCAAAGCGGCGGCGAACTCGCCCGTGAAGGCCGAGAAAGGCAGCACTCCCACTTCACCGCCGTTGGCGGCCGTAGCGTCGTAAACCGAATAACGGGCAGCGGTCTGCGCGAAATCGCCCCCCTTCTTCAGCACCGTCAGCAGGCTGTCGGCAAGCGCCTCCTGCGCATAGGGCAGCACGATATGACGTACGCCCACCGAGTCGGGAACCATCTTCGAATCGAGCGCGCGGGACATCGTCCACTCGTTGTTCTTCAGCACGGGACCGTACATCTCGCCCGCCATCAGCGCCTTGGCCTCCTCGTCGGAGAGCTGTGCGGCGGAAACGTAGCTGTCGGCGATCTTGCCGTTGCGGTTGGCGCGGACGAAGGTCTTCACCTCCTCGGCGGCGGCGAACTCCCGGCCCACCTCCGTCACGCTCTTCTCAAGCGCCAGCAGGTCGTCGTCCGTGGGGGAGACCTCGAATACGACATACGAAATCGTACGCGACGGGGTCTGCTTGAACTGGTTCTTATGGCTGTTGTAGTAAGCCTTCACATCACCCGACGACACCTTGACGAGCGAATCGGGAACGGCCGAGAACTTCTTGCCGGCCCACTTGCCCGAGAAAGACTTGTTGGCGGCCTCGACACCGCGGGCGACCTCCAGCGAATTGACGTAAACGCCGCCCTTCACCAGTCCGAAGTACTTCTGCACCTCGCGCTCCAGACGGGCCTGCTCGTTGAGCTGCGCCCAGGCATTGGCCGCCTCGGGGTTGGTCTCGGCCTGCGCGAGGAACTGGCTGATGGCAGCCACGCTGTACTCGCCCGTGCGGGGATCGGCGAAAGCATTGTAGAAAGCCTGCGAAGGATGCTGTCCGCTGACCATCGCCAGACGCTCCGGCTCGGTGACGCGAAGTCCCATCCGGTCGAAACCGGGCGTCAGCACGTGCTTGGCGATCAGCGCCTGCCAGGCGGCATTGGCCAGCATGGCCGACTGCTGCTCGTCGCTCTCCGGCATGTTGTTCTGCGACTTGATCGTCTCGTACTGGTCGTAGTACTCCGAATAGTTGATCTTCTCGCCGTCGATCACACCGACACGCGGGTCGTTGCCCGAGAAGCCCATTTCAGTCTTCAGAGAGAGGATGAATGCCAAGAGGGCCAGTGCGATGATGATCGAAAGCACGATGCCGAACTTGGTTCGTAAAGTGTTTAAACTTGCCATATAAATTGTTAATTATTCGTATTGTTTCGAATTATCAGCCAAAGGTAGTAAAATTAATTGTAAAAAGAACAGAATAAAAGTAAAAATATACGCACGCTTCGCCCCCCCTAATCCCCGCCGGGACGGGAATTTACCGGAAAGGCGGCGGAATCCGGCCCACGCTACAATTTCTTCACCCGCGCCAGTTCGATGCGCGAACGCGTCGTACGGAGAATCCGCAATTGCAGGCCGCCGATGAAAACCGTCTCCCCGGCGGTGGGAATACCCTCGTAATTGAAGATGATGAAACCGGCCAGCGTGTCGTATTCCTTGCTCTCCTCGATGCCGAGGTTGTATTTTTCATTCAGGTATTTCACCTCCAGGCGGCACGAGAGAACATACTCGTCGGGGCCGACCTGCTTTTCGGTGAGGTCCGGAATGTCGTGCTCGTCCTCGATCTCGCCGAAAATCTGCTCCAGCACGTCTTCGAGCGAAATGACGCCCGCCGTGCCGCCGAATTCGTCGATCACGACGGCGATGTTCGAACGGTGCTTGATAAAATTCTCCAGCATCAGCTGCAAAGGCATGGTCTCGGGCACGAAATTGACCTCCATCATCACGTCGGCGATCTGCCGGGGCCGCGTGAAAAGGCTTTTCGAATTGACGTAGCCCACGATGTTGTCGATCGACTTGCGCCAGACGAAGATACGCGAATATTTCGAGTCGACGAAACGCGCCGTGAGCTGTTCGATCGAGGTGTCGTCGATGTCCACGGCCTCGACGTCCACACGCGGAACCATGCAGTCCCTGACGCGCAGGTCGGCGAAATCCAGCGCGTTCTGGAAGAGTTTCAGCTCGTTGTCCGGTTCCGAATGCTGCTCCGGGCTGTTCGAGTCGAGCAGCGCCGCAAGGTCCTCGCGGTCGAAACTCGGAGTGATGTTCCGCTCCTCGACGCGGCGGCCCAGAAGGTGCAGAATGCCGTGGGAAAGCAGCGTCGTGAAACGCGCCACCGGATAGAGGACGATGTAGAAAAAATAGATCACCGGCGCCAGCGCGCGGTAATAGAAATTGGGATTGTTCCTGAAAATCGACTTAGGGAGAAACTCGGCGAAGAAGATGATGATGACCGTCGAAACGGCGGTGTCCACGGCGACCGAGCCGCTCCGGGCGAGCTGCTCCCACCCCAGCGAGGCATAGATGCTGCGCAGAAGCAGCGACATCGCCAGCGAATAGACGACCAGTGCGATGTTGTTGCCCACGAGGATCGTGGTGATATACTGCCCCGGATGGCGGGCGAAAACCTCGGCAATCTGGTCGAACATGCGGTTCTGCTTGCGGTCGATCTCCAGCTTGAGACGGTTCTTGCTCGTAAAGGCAATCTCCATCCCCGAGAAAAAAGCCGACAGCAACAGCATTACGACGATCAGGACGACGGTGGTGAGCATCGCTTTCAGTTTTTGAGTTTGGGTTCGACGGAAACCTGCTCCTCCCGCAGGACCGGACGCGCCTCCTCCCGGGAGCCGTCCCGCATTTTCAGCGGCCGGCGTTCAACCTCCGCTTCGGGTCTTCCGACCTGCCTTTCAGCCGGCCCGGCGGGAATCTCCCGGGCCGGAGCGGCCCTCCCGGATTCGGGCGTCCGGACGGCGGACCGGCTGTCGGAGGGCCGGCTGTCGGAGGGTTTCGGAACCGGGCGCACGGACGTGGAATCCGTGGCCGCAGAGTCGGCGCTCTGCTTCATCTCGACCTCCATACGGCCCTTCATGCGGCGAAAACGCCAGTCCTTGAACTCCTCGTCCGATTCGAAACCTTCGCCGATGAAGACATCGCGGCCGTTGTTCTGCACGATCTTCGAATCGACGTTCGAATAGATTTTCTTGGTCCGCGCATTCCAGAACAACTGCTGGGTGTAGAGGGTTTTGCCGTCGGATTTCTCGACGACGACGTTGCCCTTGGCCTCCCACAGTTCGCGGTTCTCGTAATAGATGGCGTAGTTGGCCGTCAGCACGGCGTCCACCGTGGTCAGCGAATCGTTCTGGTAGGTAGTGATCTTCACCCCCTTGCGGAATTCGCGGTAAGGTTCGCGGGCCAGCGAATAACCTTCGAGCAGCGGCGTGACGAAATGGTACGACCGGCGGCCGTTCTGCGACATCACGACCGAAAGGTCCTCGCTGTATTCGGTCATCATCGTCTCCTCGGAAGCCGAAGCGCGGCCCGCATCCTTGTCCGCACACGAGAATAGCAAGATAGCACTCCCCGTCACGGAGAGTGCTACCCTGATCGTTCTTGTCATGCGTTTTCCCATCGAAGCCTGTCGGGAGCGTGTTTTTTAGCGGGCACGGACGGTGGTGGTGATACCGGCGGCCGTTCCGCAGGTTACCGTATAGCGCGCACCCTCCTGCAACTCGTTGAAGAAGCACTCCTCCGAGCTGGGGAAAACCGAACGGAACTTGCCGAGGGAACTCTTGGCGTGCTCCATGTACTCCGAATCGGCCGGGAGCAGTTCGACCGCCTTGGCCATCGTATCGTAAGCGGCCCAATAGGTCGCCAGACCGGCGAAACCGCCGCACGAACCTGCCGACGAAGCATAGCACTGCGCCAGGATGAAGTACGGAACGCCGTCCTCGGGATCCAGGTCGCGGGCCTGGCGCGCAGCGGCGGCAGCGCCCGGAATGTCGTTGGACACGAGGCCCACCAGCGCGATGCGCACGAGCAGTTTCTGACGCTCGGCGGGGTCTTTCTCGACATCCAGCGCCTCGTTCAGGTAGGTCTTCGCCTTTGCATAGTCCTTCTTGTTCTGGAAAGCCTGGGCCAGGAACATGGCCGTCTCCGACGAAGGCTTCACCTGATAGTATTTCTCGGCGATCGAGAAGTAGAAATCACCGTCGCACTTGGCGCGCGACATCAGAGCCACGGCCTGCGAAAGCAGCGCCTCGTCGTCGGGAGCGGCGGCCAGCTTGCCCTTGAAGAGTCTTTCGAGATTCTCGCAGCTTGCGGCGCCGCTCAATCCGAACGCAGCGTCGAACTGGCTCTTGTACTCGGCGGCAGCGGGGTTCTTCTCGAAGAATGGCGTCAGACGGTCGTACTCGGCGATGATCTCGTCGGGCATCACCTCGTCGGTATTCCTGTAATCGTCGCAGAGGTTCGAGAAATAGGCCACGACGGTCTCGGGATCGGTGTTGTCGCCGCCGGCCTCGATGGCTGCGCGGAACGCTTCGCGGATACCCTTGCGGTCGGCGGGTTTGTACATCAGATACTCACGGGCCTTGCGGTCGAGGATATAGGGCGTGCCGTACTTGGGATGGTCGCCGAAATACTCGTTGCGCAGGTCGTAAACGATCATCAGCGAGTCGGTGTAGGTGTTTTTCTCGGCGATGCTCTTGGCGCGCGCGATCTTGTTCTTATAAAGCGTGATGCCGCGCACGAAGGTATTCTGCGAAGCCTTCGGACATTTGTCGAGCAGCTCCTTGAGGTAATGCGCGGCAGCGTTGTAATCCTTGTTGTCGAGCGACTCCTTGAGGAAGTTGCTGTTCAGAATGTTCTGCTCCCGCTCCTGAGGAGTGTCACCCCAGACCGCGTACTTCGGATCACTGAAATCTTGCTGTGCCATCGCTGCGACTGCAAAAAGCGCACACGCAGCAGAAAGCAGAAATTTAACGTTTTTCATCGGTCAGATTAATTTTTGTGTTTCTATCTTTTATTTTTGCTTGCCTGTCACATTAATCGAACTTGGAGCGCATGAACCAATATTCGCCGTTCTCCATCTGTCCCGCGAAGAGCGTGAAGCCGATCGCAAACTTGAAATACTGCTGCCGGACCAGCCCCAGGCGGTCGGCGATGTTGTAACCGCGGCGACCGTACTCGACGCCGATGTCGATGGCCGAGAAGGCACCGCGCCTCACCGGAATGCCGATGCCCGCCGTCACGGCGTACTGCGCAAGCTTGTCCCCGTTGAACGTCTGGTTGTAGGCTCCGTAGCGGAAACCCGCACGGTAGGACCAGCGTTTGAGGAAGTGACGCGCATCGTAACGGTTCGGGGTGTATTCCACACCCATCTTGATCGTGCTCGTATTGGTGTAGGCCACCTTGTATTCCGTCTTGTTCTCCCCGCTGCCGCTGGTTCCCGTCATCTCGTAGCCCGAGTTGCGGCCGCCCCAGTTCTGGAACACATAATCCACGCCGACGGCCCACCTGCCGGTCTGGTAATAGGCCCCCACGGCCAGCTGCCGGGGCAGCACCAGCTTCAGGTGCGTCGTATCGCCCTTGACGACCGTGTTGTACAGGTCGCCGATATAGAGTTTTTTCGTCACCTCCGGGTTCAGGTCGCCGCCGAAGTCGTACGTCGCGCCGAAGGTCAGGATGCGCTTCGCGTTCAGAATCGCGTTCCACTGCACGCCGACCTGCCCCTTGATGCTCGAAATGCTGTAATTGTCCTGCCCCACCGTCGAGGTGAAGGTTCCCTCGCCCGTAATGGCGGTCGGGGTCATCACGAACGTACGGTCGATGTCGCCCCAGTAATACTGTGCGGCGATACCCACCGAAAAATTCTTGAACGGCTCCCAGCCCAGGCCGACCTTGACCTCCGTCACGTCGCCCTCGCCCTGGTAGTTGTACTGAATATTGCCGACGTTGGCGTAAATGGGGTCTTCGGGATCGTATTCGTGATAATACTTGGTCCTGTAACCCACCGAACTGTAAGGCGTGAGGCTGAAACCGAGTCCCAGCCGCTTCGCCACCGGCATCTGGAAAGCGATGTCGTGAAAGTTGAACGTGTTGTAGGCCGTCCGTTTCCCGACGCCTCCGACCGTCTGGGCGTTGTAGTAGTTCTGCCCCTCCAACCCGAAGTTGAAAAGGAAAGTCTTCTGCGGAGCCGCGCTGTAAGCCGCGGGGTTGAGCAGGTTGACCGTACTCACCGAACGCATGGCCACACCCGCACCGCCCATCGAGCGCATCTGCAGCGTACCGGGGGTATTCTGTTCGCCGATGCCGTACATCGTATAGGGCGAGAATGCGTTAATACTGCTTGTCTGGGCCGAAACGGCAAAAGGAAACATCGCTGCAGCCGCGACAACCAGCTTAATCAAGGTGTTCTTCACTTGCATTGTACTCTAAAATTCGATCCAATCCGCAAAAGACCAGATTACAATTTGCAAATATCGTGTTTTTAATTCTTTTCGCAAAGTATTTCGCGTCCCCGCCGGTAAAAATTACGCATAAATCGTCGATTTTTTTCTCCATCCGGGCCATATAGCCCTCAATTTCGAAGGTCAGCGAGTTCATCACCCCCAGGCGGATGGCCTCTTCGGTGGTTAGCCCCTGCAACTCCCCGCTTTCGGTCGGACCGCACAGCGGCAGGCAGGCCGTGTAGTCGTGGAGCGCCCGAAAACGGGTTTTCATCCCCGGCGAAATGCACCCGCCGCGGAACGTGTTGTCGGCCGTCACCAGGTCGATCGTGACGGCCGTGCCGAAATCGACGATCAGCACGTTGCGCCCCGGGTAAAGCACCGTGGCGCCCACGGCGGCGGCCAGCCGGTCGCGGCCCAGCGTCTCGGGCGTATGGTAGGCGTTGGCAACCGGCACGGGGGTCTGCGAGGTGAATTCCAGCAGGTAATCCGCATAGGGTCTGACCGTTTCGATCACGTCGTCCGCTTCGCCGCGCGTCGAGGCGACGACGGCCTTCGCGGCCCTGCGGCCCTCCAGCAACTCGCCGAGCATCGACGGATGCAGCCGCTCCACGCAGCGCTGGGCGACGATCCGTCCGCCGTCAAAAACGGCCAACTTGACAAGGGTGTTGCCTATGTCTACGATCAGATTCAAAGCTGCTGCAGCGTTTTGTATGCGTCTTCCACGTCTTTGACATTCCTAACGGTCATCGCCAACCGATTATTGTGCTGTTTGAGCACAAATCGGTCGGGCCGCTGCGTAACCCGCTGCAACAGGGTCATAAAGGCCTCGCTCTTGTAGAAAGGCGAGTTCTCCTCGCCCACGAAATGCACGATCATCAGCCCGTTCTTGACCTTCACGCGCTCCATGCCCAGACGAATGGCCTCCCAGCGCAGGCGCACGACGTTCAACAGCTCCTTCGCGGCGCGCGGCAGGGGACCGAAACGGTCCGCAAGACGGCTCTCGAAGGCCTGCAAAGCCTCCTCGTCCTTCGTCGAGTCGAGTTCGCGGTAGAGTTTCAGGCGTTCGGCCTGCTGCGAAACGTAGGCGTCGGGCAGCGCGGCCTCGACCTCGATGTCGATGTGCGCGTCGTCGATGAAACGCATCTGCTCCACGACCTCCTGCTCCCCGTCGCTCAAGCCCGGGACATGAAGCCCCTCGGCACGCAGTTCGGCAACCGCCTCGTTCATAATCTTTTGGTAGGTCTCGAAACCGACGTCGGCGATGAACCCGCTCTGCTCGGCGCCCAGCAGGTTGCCCGCGCCGCGGATGTCGAGGTCCTGCATGGCGATGTTGAACCCCGAACCCAGGTCGGAGAACTCCTCGATGGCCCGCAGACGCCGCCGCGCGTCGGACGACAGCAGCTCGTCGGGCGGCGAAAGCAGGTAGCAGTAGCCCTTCTGGTTCGAACGCCCCACGCGGCCGCGCAGCTGGTGCAGGTCGCTCAAACCGAAGTTCTGGGCGTTGTCGACGATGATCGTATTGGCGTTGGGAATGTCGATGCCGTTCTCGACGATGGTCGTCGACACCAGCACGTCGAATTCCCCGTAGATGAAGTCCATGATGAGTTTCTCCAACTGCTCGGCCGGCATCTTGCCGTGCCCGACGGCCACACGGGCCTTCGGGCAGAGGCGCGTGATCAGCCCCTGGAGGGCCGGCAGGTCCTCGACGCGGTTGTGGACGAAATAGACCTGGCCGCCGCGGGCGAGTTCCGCCTCGACGGCATCGCGGATGATCTCCTCCGAGAATACGTGCGACTCGGTGAGGATCGGCTGGCGGTTGGGCGGCGGGGTCGAAATGACGGACAAGTCCCGCGAACCCATCAGCGAGAATTGCAGCGTGCGCGGAATCGGCGTGGCGGTGAGCGTCAGCGTATCGACCGAAACGCTCATCTCGGTGAGCTTTTCCTTGGCGGCGACGCCGAATTTCTGCTCCTCGTCGATGATCAGCAGCCCCAGGTCGCGGAACACGATCTGCTTGCCCAGCATCTTGTGCGTGCCGATCAGGATGTCGATCTTCCCCGAGGCGAGGTCCTCGCGGATCTGGCTGACCTCCTTCGTGGATTTGGTGCGGTTGATGTACTCCACCCTCACCGGGAAATCGCGCAGACGCTCGGTGAACGAGCGGTAGTGCTGCAAGGCGAGGATCGTCGTCGGAACCAGCACGGCGACCTGCTTGCCGTCGACGGCGGCCTTGAACGCCGCGCGGATCGCCACCTCGGTCTTTCCGAAGCCCACGTCGCCGCACACCAGCAGGTCCATCGGCTGG
>OGQI01000773.1_pt1 | contig 24083 bp, 18 predicted proteins | sample 1553171 | NCBI WGS metagenome assembly OGQI01 (sample SAMEA2579988, study PRJEB22360) | human gut metagenome | biome: human gut; feature: human-associated habitat; material: faeces | place: Denmark | collected 2008/2010
TTATAACTGAAAAGTGATGATTATAATAGTAATTATTTTTTATGCGTTTGCCCTGAGCCTTTTGCTTCTTCTATCTGTTCTAAGGAAAAATCAAACAGCTCTGTGTTGTCTGTCTTAAATTCAACTTTTCCATGCTGAACAAGGATTCCTTCATATCTTTTTAAAAATTCTTTCGACGTCAGTCTTCGTTTTGCATGCCTTGCTTTTGGCCATGGATCTGAAAAATTCAGATAAATTTTGTCCACTTCTTCCGGCGCAAATACTTTATCCAGCTCTTTTGCATCCATACAAATAAAACGGATATTTTCAAGTTCTCTGTATTCGTCTCTGTCAAATTTTTCCACTGCTCTAAGTAGTACGCTTGAATAACGTTCGATTCCAATATAGTTTACATCTGGATGAGCCAGTGCCATATTTAGCAGAAATTGACCTTTTCCCATCCCAATCTCAATATGAATTGGTTTACTATTCCCAAATACCTTTGCCCACTTTCCTCGTTCTGCCTCCGGCTGATTGATTACCGCATCATGTGCCTCTATTGTACTTTCCGCTCTTGGAATATTTCTAAGTCTCATACTGTTTCCTCCTACTATCTAACATTCATCAGGTCATTCTTCGTTTGACCTGCTATTTTTCCATCATTTTTATCATTTTTATCATTTTTATTTTTAATTTTTTTCATCATATCATAAACCAATCCTACCGGTCAATTTTTGATAATATTTTTTCGTCCTCTGTTTTTCTGGTGATTTTGTATAATTTTATCGTTTGTTTTCCGCTATTTTTATTGTATTTTTTTCAAAAAGGTGTATGATAAAAACATCACAAGTAAAAATCAACAAGGGAGGCTTCTTATGGATTCTATTGTAAAAAAACTATCCGAAATCGAATCGGCCGCTTCTTCCATTGTGGAGCATGCTGAGGCACAAAAGGAAGTTTTGGATAAAGAATATCAGGAAAAACGACGGCTCTTTGATATTGAATTAGAAAGTCGTACCATGTCCGAGATTCAAAAGATCCGTGATCATCTGGAAACTGATACACAAAATGTTTTAAATGGTCAAAGCAGTGATAACAATTCTGCAACCATTGCCTTGCAGAAGAATTATAAAGAAAGGCATTCGCAATATGCACAGGAAATCTTAGCACGTATTACGACCGTGTAGATCACAGGTTTTCACATCATTGTTTACATTTTACTATAAGTAACAACACATTTTCATGCAAACGAGGTGACAAACATGGGAAATTTACTGGCATACAGTGGTATTGTAACTAAGATTCGTGCAATGGAAGCAAGGCTTCTGAATGATAAAAATTTTGAAGAAATTGCCGAGCTTCACAGTGTCCCGGAAATTGTTTCTTATTTAAAAGAGAAATCTTCTTACAGCTTTGTATTAAATGATTTGTCTGACGAGCAGCTTCATCGCGGTAATATTGAGAAAGTTTTAATCGGACAATTATATTATGATTATTCTAAAATCTATCGTTTTTGCGGGCTGGAACAACGAAAATTTCTGGAACTTTATGTTTCCCGCTATGAAGTAGATTTGATCAATTATTGCTTCCGTATTGTGATCAATCATTACTCCGAGCCTTTTGATTTAAATTATAAGAAGAATTTCTTCGATAAATATTCTCAGATTTCTATCGATAAACTGATCACATCACGTACAACGGATGAATTAATCGAGAATTTGAAAGATACGGAATATTATGAACCATTGAAGCGATTAAAGGAAAAACCTAACATTACTCTTTTTGATTACGACCTTGCTCTGGATCAATATGCATTTGCCAAGGTCTGGAAAAAGCGAAAAAAGGTTTTAAAGAAAAAAGAGCTTGAGATTCTTACAAGAGATTATGGTTCAAAGATTGATCTGTTGAATCTTCAATGGATTTATCGAGCAAAGAAATATTATGAAATGAAACCGGTAGACATTTATGCATTATTAGTACCGATTCATTATAAACTTTCAACCGAACTTGTTAAAGAACTGGTTGAAGCACCTTCTGTAGAAGAATTTGATCATATTCTACGAAAAACTTCTTACTGGAGGCACTATGATTTCAATGAAACACTAACAATTGAACAGATGTATCGTGATTGTCTTTACCATCTTTACACAGTAGACCGACGCAGGAATCCTTATTCTATTGCTACGCTCAATACGTATCTGTTCTTAAAAGAAGAAGAATTAAGAAAGCTGACAACCGCCATGGAATGTGTGCGTTACCATTTGTCTCCTGGTGAAACGTTAGCGTATATTGGAGGTAAAACTCTATGATTGTAAAAATGAAATTTATCAACATTTCGGGTCCTCGAAATGATATCGACCGCGTGACCGACACATACCTTTCCAAATATGAAATCCAATTGGAATCGGCATTGTCTGAATTAAAAACAGTCGACAATCTCCGACCATTTGTTGAACTCAATCCATATCGGGATGCTCTTAGTATGGCTAATAAATTTGTTGGCTATCTGGACAATCCCGACAAGATCAAACCAGATGCGACACTTGCTCTGGACGATATGTTTGAACTTGTACGTACTGCAAATGAAGAGTATGAACATTTGCAAGAGAAAAAAGAAAAACAGAAGCAGGCTATTGGAGCTGCTCAGCAGAAACAACAGATTATTTCGCCTTTCCAGCCACTGGACTGCAACCTTCAAGAGGTTCTGAATTATCGGTTTATTGCTTACCGTTTTGGAAAACTTCCTATTGAATATTATCATAAAATGCAGAAATATCTGGCTGATGACCTGGATGCTATTTATGTAGAAGGCGAACGTGATGATACTTATGTATACGGAGCTTACTTCGTATCGCCTGGTGAAGCCCCGAAAGCGGATGCTATTTTCCGTTCGCTTCATTTTGAGCGAATCACCTTAACAGATGAATACAAAGGAACGCCTTCACAGGCATATCGAGCACTTTCACGTGAGATTGATAAATCCCAAAAAGAGATTGAATCTCTAAATCAACAAATTGCCGATTTCCTTACAAAACAGGGACCTCAGCTGGTTGCTGCACAAAAACGTCTGCAAGAGCTTTCTAATAACTTTGATGTTCGTAAGATGGCAGCCCGCATGGAAGAAAACAAAGAAGATTATTACATTTTATGCGGATGGATGGCAGAAGATGATGTCGAAAAATTTACAGAAGAAATTAAAAATGATGACAAAGTCTTTGTTGTTGTAGAGGAAGAACGGGATAAATATTTTGGAGAACCGCCAACGAAACTGGAAAATCCAAAATTATTTAAACCTTTTGAAATGTATGTACAGATGTATGGTTTGCCTGCGCACAATGAAATGGATCCTACCATTTTCGTTGCATTGACTTATTCCTTCATCTTTGGTGCAATGTTCGGTGATGTTGGTCAGGGACTTCTCCTCTTGATCGGAGGCGGACTTTTATATCACTTTAAGAAGATTCCTCTGGCAGGAATTGTATCCTGTGCCGGTTTCTTCTCCACCATTTTTGGATTTTTATTCGGAAGCATTTTCGGATTTGAAGATATCATTCAGCCGCTTTGGTTAAGACCAATCGACCATATGACGACATTACCTTTTATCGGTAAGTTAAACACTGTATTTATTGTCGCTGTTGCTTTTGGTATGGGTGTCATTATATTTGCTATGATCCTCCATATTATAAATGCGGCTCGTAGCCACGATGTAGAAGCTACCTGGTTTGATATCAATGGTGTTGCAGGACTTGTATTCTACGCTTCCATTGTAGCTGTTATCGTTTTATTTATGACAGGGCATAAAACCCCTGCCGGATGGGTTCTTGCCATTATGTTTGGCATTCCTCTTCTTTTAATCTTATTCCGTGAGCCACTCACAAAGAAGATTGAAAAGAAAAGTAACAAAATGGAAGAAAGCAAAGCAATGTTCCTCATTCAGGGATTTTTTGAATTATTTGAAACACTGCTCAGCTACTTCTCCAACACCTTGTCCTTTGTCCGTATCGGTGCTTTCGCTGTCAGTCATGCTGCAATGATGGAAGTTGTACTGATGCTTGCCGGTGTCGAAGAGGGTAATCCGAACTGGATTGTCATTGTACTCGGTAACTTGTTCGTGTGTGGTATGGAAGGATTGATCGTCGGAATTCAGGTTCTTCGTCTGGAATATTATGAAATGTTCAGTCGATTCTACAGTGGTTCCGGACATGCATTTTCACCATATACACAAAAAACTGAATCAAACTCAAAGAAATAAATTATCATTTTATTAGGAGGCGTTTATTATGACAACTGCAACAAAACTTATTTTTATCGTCGCTCTCGTACTGAGCATCATCATTCCTTTTGGATATTACTTAATCGGAGAAAAAAACAAAAAACGTTATAAACGTACTATCGGTGTCAACGCATTTTTCTTCTTTGGTGCTTTTGCCATCGCATCGATCATGATGCTTGGCGGACCAACTGTACACGCCGCTGATGCAGCAGCTACTTCCGGTTCACTTGCAACAGGACTTGGATATATCGCAGCCGCTCTTGTTACAGGACTTTCTTGTATCGGTGGCGGTATCGCCGTAGCAAGTGCTGCAAGTGCTGCTCTTGGTGCAATCAGTGAAGATTCCAGCGTACTTGGTAAATCTTTAATTTTCGTAGGTCTTGCAGAAGGTGTTTGTCTGTATGGACTGATTATCTCCTTCATGATTTTAGGAAAGTTGTAAAACACCGCTTGGGCTGCAGGTATTTAATACAGCAGCCGGAATGGAGTATTTTATGAAAATGTATTTAATCAGTGACAACGTCGACACCTATACCGGCATGCGTCTTGCCGGCGTAGATGGTGTTGTTGTCCATGAACGTGACGAACTTCGTGAAGAATTGGAGAAGGTCTTGCTCGACAAAACAATTGGTATCGTCCTTCTGACAGAAAAATTCGGTCAGGAATTTCCAGACATCATTGATCAATTCCGTCTGGAGCGAAAGATGCCTCTTTTGATCGAGATTCCTGACCGACATGGTACCGGACGAAAGAAAGACTTTATCACTTCTTATATCACAGAAGCAATCGGATTAAAATTATAGGGAGGTAGTACCTTGACTTTAGAAGAAAAAATTGCACATTTACAGGCGACCTCCATGGAGGAGGCCCGGGCTCAGGGCAATGAGATTATTGACTCGTACCGGGATGCTCTTGAAAAAGTATTACAGGATCACAAAGTAGAAGCTCAAAGACAATCTGAGATCCGTATTAAAACAGAGACGATCAATGCAAAACAGCAGATCAATCAATCGCTTGCCAAAGCACAGCTTGACTTAAAACGTGAGCAGAGCAAAATCCAGCAGGATCTGAAAGATAAGATTTTTAAAGAGACTCTGGAGCTTGTCCATGATTATATGAAATCAGCAGATTATCCGGATTTCTTGATTCGCTGTATCCGGGATGCTCTTACATTTGCGAACGGATCTTCTATGACGATTTATATTAACCCGTCAGATGAATCCTTGAAATCCTCTCTGGAGGAAGCTACGGGCACACAGCTTACAATCAGTACAGAAGATTTTATTGGTGGAGTCCGCTGTGTCATCCGCGACAGAAATATTTTGATCGATCATTCATTTAAAACACAATTACGAGATGAATATGATAAATTCTTATTCTCAGGAGGTGACGGAATTGCTTAATACTGCTACAATCTACGGAATCAATGGTCCCGTCATTTATCTGAAGGGAAATACAGGATTTCGCATGTCCGAGATGGTTTATGTAGGAAAAGAAAAACTTGTCGGAGAAGTAATTGCCCTGACAAAAGATATGACAACTGTCCAGGTGTATGAAGAGACCAGCGGTCTACGTCCCGGTGAGGAAGTCGTTGCCAGCGGAAGTGCCGTATCAGTCACTCTTGCCCCTGGAATCTTAAATAATATTTTTGATGGTATCGAACGTCCTCTTGAAGAAATCGCCAAGAGCGGCGGAGCTTTTATCACTCGCGGTGTCACTGTTGATTCTCTGGACCGTGAAAAGAAATGGGAAGCACACATCACCGTAAAAGAAGGAGATTTTCTTCGTGGCGGAGATATTATCGCAGAGGTTCCGGAGACTCGTGCCATCGTTCATAAATGCATGGTTCCACCGGAAGTGGAAGGAACCGTTGTCCATGTTGTTCCTGACGGAGCTTACACAATTGATGAGACTCTTATTACTCTGCAATTAAATGACGGCACTACAAAAGAACTTACTATGACACAACGCTGGCCTATCCGAGTTGCAAGACCAACTCATCATCGTTTTCCGGCTTCTACTCCGCTGATTACAGGACAGAGAATCATTGATACGATGTTCCCAATTGCAAAAGGCGGAACTGCTGCTGTCCCTGGTGGATTTGGTACCGGTAAAACAATGACTCAGCATCAGATTGCCAAATGGTCTAATGCCGACATCATCATCTATATCGGTTGTGGCGAACGAGGCAACGAAATGACGCAGGTTCTGGAAGAATTCAGCCAGTTGGTTGATCCTCGAAGCGGTAACCCTTTGATGGACCGTACCACACTGATTGCCAACACTTCCAACATGCCTGTAGCCGCACGTGAAGCTTCTATTTACACGGGATTGACACTGGCTGAATATTATCGCGATATGGGATATGATGTAGCGATCATGGCTGACTCTACATCTCGTTGGGCTGAGGCTCTTAGAGAGCTTTCCGGACGTCTGGAGGAAATGCCTGCCGAGGAAGGTTTCCCCGCTTATCTTGCATCCCGTCTGTCAGCTTTTTACGAGCGTGCCGGTATGATGCATAACTTAAATGGAACGGATGGTTCTGTTACTATCATTGGTGCAGTATCACCTCAGGGTGGTGATTTCTCTGAACCGGTAACGCAGAATACCAAACGATTTGTCCGCTGCTTCTGGGGACTGGATAAAAGTCTTGCTTATGCGAGACATTTCCCGGCAATCCACTGGCTGACAAGCTACAGCGAATATCTGGGAGATTTATCACCTTGGTATCAGGATCATGTTTCTCCTAAATTTGTGGACTACCGCAACCGCCTGATGGCACTTTTAAATTCAGAGAGCAGTCTTTTGGAGATTGTCAAGCTGATTGGTAGTGATGTACTTCCTGATGACCAGAAACTGATTCTTGAAATCGCACGCGTTATCCGTCTTGGATTCCTGCAGCAAAATGCATTCCACAAAGATGATACCTGCGTTTCACTGGAAAAACAGTTTCTTATGATGGATACGATTTTGTATCTTTACAAACAGGCAAGAGCTCTTGTAACTATGGGGCATCCAATGTCTGTTCTCAAATCAGAAAATATATTTGACCGCGTTATCGCCATCAAATATGATGTGCCGAATGACCGGCTTGAAATGTTTAAACAGTATCATCGTGATATTGACGCGTTCTATCAACATGTACTGGAAAAGAATGCATAAGGAGGAAACTATACTATGTCAATTGAATATTTAGGCTTAAGCAGTATCAATGGTCCTCTTGTTGCACTGGAGGGCATACAGGACGCTTTTTATGATGAAATCGTAGAATTTGTCGTAGATGGAACAGAACGTAAAATCGGACGTATTATTGAACTTTATGAAGACAAAGCCGTCATTCAGGTTTTTGAAGGTTCCGAAAATATGTCTTTAAAAAATACACATACCAAACTGACCGGTCATCCGATGGAGATTGCATTATCCCCGGATATGCTTGGTCGCACCTTCAATGGTATCGGACAGCCAATCGATGACCTCGGTCCAATCCATTCTTCATTAAAACGAGATGTCAACGGACTTCCTTTAAATCCGGTAGAACGTGAATATCCACGTAACTATATCCGTACCGGTATTTCTGCGATTGATGGATTAACCACTTTGATTCGTGGACAAAAGCTTCCGATTTTCTCAGGAAATGGACTTCCACACGACCAGCTTGCCGCACAGATTGTAAAACAGGCTTCTCTGGGAGAAAATTCCGACGAACAGTTTGCGATTGTATTTGCCGCAATGGGTGTTAAGCATGATGTTGCTGATTTCTTCCGCCGCACTTTTGAAGACAGCGGAGTTGCCGACCACGTAGCCATGTTTTTGAATATGGCAAACGATCCGGTAGTGGAGCGTCTGATCACCCCGAAGGTTGCGTTGACCGTTGCCGAATATCTTGCATTTGAGCAAAATATGCATATTCTCGTTATCCTTACCGACATGACTTCTTTCGCAGAAGCAATGCGAGAGGTTTCATCATCAAAAGGAGAAATCCCAAGCCGTAAAGGATTCCCAGGATATTTGTACAGTGAACTGGCAACTATTTATGAACGTGCCGGCATCGTAAAAGGTGTGAATGGTTCTGTTACCCAACTCCCGATCCTCACAATGCCAAATGATGATATCACACATCCAATCCCTGACCTGACCGGATATATCACTGAAGGGCAGATTGTATTAGAGCGACAATTGCATGGACAGTCCATTTATCCACCGATCAATATTCTTCCATCTCTGTCACGTCTGATGAAAGATGGTATCGGCAAAGGATATACAAGAGAAGATCATCAAGATCTCGCCAATCAGCTCTTCTCTGCTTATGCAAAAGTTGGAGATGCCCGTAACCTAGCCTCTGTTATCGGCGAGGATGAGCTTTCTCCAATCGACAAAAAATATTTGGAATTTGGTAAAGAATTTGAAACCCGTTACATCGGACAAGGCGTAAATGAAAACCGGACAATAGAAGAAACCTTAGACCTCGGTTGGGAACTGCTTGGCAGATTGCCAAAAGAAGAGTTAGATCGTGTAGATACTAAAATTCTGGATAAATACTATCATCCTATGCAGACTGAGGAAGAATAGCTTTTCATCTTTAACATCAATGCACTATCAATTTTTCAGATGAAAGGAGGGATTTCATGGATCCTCGTACATTTCCCACAAAAGGAAATCTGATGCTTGCCAAAAATTCTTTGGCATTGGCACAGCAAGGCTACGATCTGATGGACAAAAAACGAAACATCCTGATCCGGGAGCTGATGGATCTTATCGACGAAGCCCGCGATATTCAGGATGAAATTGATTCGACCTTTACCTATGCATACCAATGTCTGCAGCGTGCAAATATCGAACATGGAATTAACCTGGTTTCCCAGCTTGCATATACAGTTCCAATCGAAAATTCTATTGTGATACAGACTCGAAGTATTATGGGTACGGAGATTCCCCATGTAAAATATACTCCCGCCAATGTTATGCCAACCTATTCATTTAGCACAACCAGGGAGTCCATCGACCTTGCCACAAAGGCGTTTCAGAAGGTAAAAGATTTGACCGTTAAATTATCTATGGTCGAAAATGCAGCTTATCGTCTTGCAACAAACATAAAGAAGACACAGAAGCGCGCAAATGCACTTCAAAATATTACAATTCCGATGTATACAAATCTTGTTTATACGATTAGTAATGCATTGGAAGAAAAAGAACGTGAAGAATTCACACGTCTAAAAGTTATCAAACGCATGAAAGAAAAGAAGGGTTAGAGCACTTGCTCCACCCTTCTTTTCTTATTGGTTTTTCAAATCATCTGCTATTTTCTTTTCTTTCTTGACTTTCCATGAGTCTTTTTCGTTGTTCTTATGTTTCCGTCAAACTCAAACACTGCCACTCCATATCCGGCTAATGGGTATGCGAATGAATAATCCTGTCCATCGCATTCCTGTTTCGTTGCGCGGACTACAGAACCTATTTTTCTGTCCTGTCCACCATATCTCTGATCTTCACTATCCAAGATTAATTTATACTGACATCCTCTTGGTACTCCGACACGATAATCCGGACGTTCTACCGGAGTAAAGTTACATATGAATAATAAACTCTTCTTTCTATCCTTTGAATATCTTACAAAACTGAAAATACTTCTGAATACATCGTCTTTATTGATCCACTGGAAGCCACTTGGCTGTGTATCTAATTCATACAATGCTTTCTGGTCTCTATACAAATGAAGTAAATCCTGTACCCAGTTCTGAATATGCTGATGTGGTTCTTCCGCCAACAGATACCAGTCTAATTCACGTTCCTCACTCCACTCACGAAGCTGTGCAAATTCCTGTCCCATAAACAATAGCTTCTTACCAGGATGCCCTGCCATAAATGCATATGCCACTTTCAGGTTACGGAACTTGTCCAATCCTTCTCCCGGCATCTTATTCAACATAGAGCATTTCAAATGAACAACTTCATCATGAGACAATACAAGAATATAGTCTTCACTATAAGCATACTCCATTGAGAATGTCATCATATAATGTGCATTTTTACGGAACAGCGGATCCAGTTTCATATATTCTGTAAAATCATGCATCCAGCCCATATTCCATTTTAAGCTAAATCCAAGGCTATCCTTCTCCGGATCTCCTGTCACCTTCGGCCATGCAGTAGACTCTTCTGCAATCATTACACTGCCATGATTTCTGCCAAGTACCACTGAATTCAGATGTTTAAAGAACTGAATTGCTTCCAGATTCTCATTGCCGCCGAATTTATTCGGTATCCACTGTCCGGCTTCTTTTCCATAATCTAAATACAACATAGATGCTACTGCATCTACACGTAATCCATCTACATGGAAATGTTCAATCCAGAATAATGCACTTCCAATCAAAAAGTTCTGTACTTCTGGTTTTTCATAATCAAAAATCTTTGTTCCCCAATCAGGATGTTCTCCCTTTCTTGGGTCTGCATATTCAAACAATGGCTGTCCGTCAAAATCAACCAGTCCATGTGCATCTTTTGGAAAATGTGCCGGTACCCAGTCAAGAATAACACCAATATCATTCTTATGCAGATAATCAATCATATAAGCAAAATCTTCCGGCGTTCCATAACGAGAAGTCGGTGCATAATATCCTGTCACCTGATAACCCCAGGAGCCATCATATGGATACTCCGAAATTCCCATCAGCTCCACGTGTGTATATCCCATATCCTTTACATATTCTGTGATTCTCTCTGCAAATTCACGATATGTATAGAATCCTTCATCTTCTCTTCCCGGATGTCTCATCCAAGAACCCATATGCACTTCATAAATAGACATTGGGTTCGTTTTCTCATCCCACTTTTCTCGTTTCTTCATCCATGAAGAATCACTCCATTTCAAATTCGAAATATCGGTGATCCTAGATGCATTCCCCGGTCTGAGTTCTGCATAATTTGCAAATGGATCTGCCTTATCAATTTTTGCCCCGTTCTGTGTCTCAATACAGAATTTGTACAACTGTCCTTCTTTTGCACCCGGTACAAATTTTGTATAAATTCCCATTGGATCATGACGCTGCATCATGTCAGCATTTAAATCCCACTCATTAAATTCTCCAATTACAGACACGCTCTTTGCATGTGGTGCCCACACTGCAAAGTACACACCCTTGACTCCATCTACTGTAACCAGATGTGCACCCATCTTTTTATATAATTCATAGTGTGTTCCATTTCCAAACAAATATTGGTCCAACTCCCCAATTTCGTATGGCTGAACTGTCTTTTCCTCTGTCATATTGTTTGCCATAAAGCCACCTCGCAACTCGTATTTTATATAATCTTATTATACTTGATATGATAGAAAAATAAAAGAGAAAAGCGTGTCGAATCGAGAGTTTTAGCGTGTTTTTTCTAAAATTTTAAACGTTTTTCTTTAATTGTTTTTACTATAAAGATACTTGATTTTATAACTAAAAGACAATGTCAGATAAAACGAAAAAATTCTCTGATAAAAGAAAAAAAAGGTTGTCTCATCACTTTTTTCAGTGATAAAACAACCTCTTTTTTATTGCTCTTATATTAAATATGGAAATCTTTTTCTGTCAGCAGAATTCGATCTGCTTCATCTGTACCTTTTCCAAATACACGTTTTACAAGTTTTCTTGCAGATGCCTTCTTTGAATGTTCCATTGCCTCATCCATAATTTCTTTTACTTCAGCAACTGTTACAAAATGATCTTCTCTTTGTAATGCATCAATACGACTATATAAAGCAAGTAATCCCATCTCATCAATACGGTAACCATTTTCCTGTGCATAAGTCTGACCAAATGTTACCAACTCATCATTAATAAAAATCGGAACCTCCAGGCGGCTTGTAAATTTCTTTCGGAACTCACGGTTAGAAGATAACAATCTGTCCAGTGGTTTTCTCTGATCTTCTAATACGATAAGAAGTTCTCCTGTATCCTGTTCCATAACTTTATTTAATTTTGCAACTGTTCTTTCATTAAGCTTACCTGCTTTTTCAATAATGAGGGCCCCGCCATATAACTTACGGAAAATCTCTCCTATTTTCTTCTTATTCAACGATTCTCCGGTTACAATAGCAACCTTACCCTGATGAATATTTCTCTGTCTCTGAATTGCCTTTACAACATCTACTGCCAGAACAGTTTTACCATTTCCCTTGTTACCAATGATCAACAAGTTTCCTGTTCTTGATGTTCCACGTCTATTTGTACAATTTTTATCCTGTTCCAAAACATCTACTAACTGCTCACTCATTCCTCGAACAGGAACGAAGTAAGAGAATAATCTCTTCTGATCTGCTGTTAATTCTGTTTTTTTCTTTCCTGATTCTGAAAGTAACTCATGTCTGTTATGAACAAGGAATCCTGTATCAGAAATAGATAATGCATTAGAAATCTCATCCAATGGAAGCGGTGCTGTCTTACCTGTAGCAATTAATTTTGCTGTTTCTTTTCTACTAAGCGGTGCTGTCTTAGAAAGGAAATTAACACCAGCATCATCATCTTCATCATCAATCATGCGATCGTCATATTCATCATTTGAAGACTGCGGACGGAATTCTGCTTCGAATTGTGCTGCTGCATCAGCTGCATCATATTCTTCATCATCCTCGTATTCATATTCTTCTTCCGGATATTCTTCGTCCTCGTACTCGTCTTCGTATTCTTCTTCCGGATACTCATCATCCTCGTACTCGTCTTCGTATTCCTCTTCCGGATACTCGTCATCCTCGTACTCGTCTTCGTATTCCTCTTCCGGATACTCGTCGTCCTCGTATTCGTCTTCATATTCTTCTTCCGGATACTCGTCGTCCTCGTATTCGTCTTCGTATTCTTCTTCCGGATACTCATCGTCCTCATACTCTGGCGAATCAATTTCTGTTTCTTGTTCAAAATCCTCTTCTTCCAGAGCAATTGCATCAACCTCGTCCGAAATATCATCTTCCATATCCGGATAAAGATCTCCAAGCTCGTCTGAATAATCTTCTTCTGCTTCAAACGACGCAAAACGATCATCCATAATTCTTTCAAATTCCTGAGTATAACCTCCCTGTGGTTGAACAGCTTCCAGACTTTCTTCTTCCTCTACCGGAAATTCATCTGCATATTCGTCTTCATATTCATCTGAGTCATCTACCCTTAACATGTCCATTTCCTGTTCCATGTTATCTTCTGGCATACGCTCCTGCATTTTGGAAGCAGATGTGCTGCTTTCTGACATTGGTTCTTCATCTTCTCTTGGAATTACACCTTCAATCTCGTCTATCAGACGTTGTATGTCTGGTGGTAAGATTGGCTCTCCTGTCTTTCTTTCTACGCTCATTGTTTCCTCTTTCTCAGGCTCTGCCTGCTTGATATCCTTCACAGACTCAGCTTCATTCAATGCTTCATCTATTTTTTCTACCGATTCCGCTTTATTATCTGAATTTTCTTCAAATGCATCTGTCAGCTCATCATCTGACCATTCTTCTGCTGAATCTAAATTCAAAATATCTTCTTCTGATATTTCCTCTGTTTCTTCATCTTCCGGTTCTTCTTCGATGATTTCTTCAGCTTCTGTCTCTTCTTCCATGATCTCTTCGGCTTCCGGTTCAATAATCTCCTCGGCTTCCGGTTCTTCCTCGATGACTTCTTCAGCTTCCGATTCAATAATCTCCTCAGCTTCTGGCTCTTCCTCGATGACTTCTTCAGCTTCCGGTTCTTCAAATTCTTCCGCTTCTTCCAAGGCATCCTCTTCATCCCATGCAGCAAACAATTCTTCAAGGCTCATTCTTGCTGTCACTTGATTATCCAGCTGATCTTCTTCCTCAGCTTCCGGCTCAATATATTTTGCCTCAAGAACCTGTTCTACTTCGAAAATTTCATCCTCATCTATCGTTTCTTCCTCAGCATATTCTGGTTCAATAATCTCCTCGGCTTCCGGCTCTTCCTCGATAATTTCTTCCTCTTCCGGTTCAATAATCTCCTCAGCTTCCGGCTCTTCCTCGATGATTTCTTCCTCTTCCGGTTCGATGATCTCCTCGGCTTCCGGTTCTTTCTCGATAGCTTCCTCGGTTCCACCATACATAGCTATTATCTCTTCCGGCGACATTTCTACTGTATCCTCCAGATTCATTGGCAATGTATCATCCAGATTTACTGTCGTTTCAGGTTTAGATTTTAGTTTTTTCATACTAAGTTCTTCCAAATCTGAATCAACCTTGACATCTTTCACTGCTTCCAGCGCTTTTTTCTGTGCTCGCTTCTGTTCTACCCTCTGCACCAGACTTAAATCTACAACATCTTCAATATCTTCAATTGCATCATTCAAATCTGACAAATCATCATCTTTTTTCTCAGCTTCTTCGTCTGAACTTTCTCTAGAACCGCTATCTGAACCACCAATGTGTAATAAAGCCTTCAATGCCTCATCTAAACGCATTGTATTACCGATTTTTTTCTTCTCCGGTTGTTTCTCCTCGACTTCTGATTCAGTTTTTACTTCAACGGAATCTGCTTTTGGATCAAGCACCTGTTCCTTCACGTCTTCGGAAGATTCTGTTTTTTCTGCAATTTCTTCCGACTCTTGTTCTTCTTTTTCCTCTAACTTCTCTTGCTCCACAGTTTCTGTCTCTGCTGCTTTTCTTATCGACTCTGTTAATGAATCAATTGAAGTAGGCTCAAAAGAATCCGCTTCTCCTAAAATCTCTGCTTTCGCTTTTGCACGAACCTCTGCTTTTACAACATCCTCATCTACAAATTTGTTCGCTAAAGTTTCTTCAACTACCGGAATCTTAATATCCTGTTCACTCTCTGCTGATTTATCTGATTCTGCTTTTTCCTCTGTCTTAACTGCATCTTCCTCAGTCTGCTCTTGTGTTGTAGTAACAGATTTCGCTGCCACCTTAACACCATTCTCATCCACGTTATTTAAATCAGGTAATTCTTCTGTAGTAGTTCCTGGCTTTTCATATCTTCTATTATACTTTTCCTGCTGTGATGGTGTCAGCGGTTTATAACGCATCTTCAGTTCCATCGCCTGATATACATATTTTCCTTCGCTGAACCATAAAATCAGATCATCACACTCTTCCAGACACTCCGTAATCTTGCCTGCCCGTTCGTATAATTTAGCAAGCTCATATGCCCACTCTTCCACATACTCTGCCTTTTTAAATGATTCGAGTGCATCAATCTGTTGCTCGATCGGAGCTCTCTGTACTTTTAAAATCTGGTATTTTAAAATATACTGATTTGGATCCTTCGGTGCAATATGAAGGAACTCATCATAATAATCTATTGCCTCATCTACATTTCTTGTTTTCAATGCAAGTGTACACAGGCGATATACGATCTTTCTACTTCCTTCTGCCCTATGATAAGCAATTTTCAAGACTTCGAAACTCTTATGATAATCTCTGCTTTTTTCATATATGTCACTTACATTCATCAGCATTGTAGTATTACGAACTCTTCGCCAGTCAATACTGTCTGCAAGTTCTGCTGCTCTGCTGTATGCACCATCTTCCATCAGTTCAAGCATTTGTTCTGTCTTCAGCTTATACTCATACTTGTCCACTGTACTCACCTCGTAAACTTACTCTGTCGTTTCTTTCTCTAAATTATTTATACTCTCTTAAATTCAAGAATGCCTCTGCATTCTTAGTGCCTCTTATTGATTTTGTAACTCAATATTTTTTATATTTATCCTGCTTATAATTATCAAAGGGTAGACTCCCCGATAATCATTTCTTAGTTTACCATAAGTGCTTCACAATGTCAAAAAAATGCATCCACAATTGACATTGCAGATGCATTTTCTATTTCTTTTTCTCTATTCAATTTTTTATTATTTTATTTCCGCGCTATCTCCCGAATTATTCTTTCTATAACTGTTCAATACCTGCAGTACCCTTACTTCGATATTCCAAATACTTACTTAATTATTCCATCTATAATCAGGTATCTCGCTATTTGATCTGATTTACATCTGATGTTTCTTTACACATCTTATGAAATCCTATCTTATGTGGTATCTATGTTCAATATGTCTGCTGGATTATTGTAAAGATCTCTTATTATTGGACCTTTCATCCGCCATACCACTAACATATTGAGTTGTAATCGAACTAATATCGTCCATTGGACCTCTACCTCCTACTCTATAATATTTCCTTCTTTCGAATTGCCTATAGTTTAACACTTAAATGTTATTTTGTCAATATTTTATGCGTTTTATTTTAAATTTTCTTTCTTCGCATTAAAATTATTCTATTTTTCTGATAATTCTTTTTATCTTTTAGCTATCTCTTCTCTTGCTTTGGAAACCGCATCCGCAAATCCATTCTGATCAATATGCTTTGCAACATAATCTGCTGCTTCCTGCACCTCATCCATCGCATTTCCCATAGCAATCCCAAATCCAGCCGCCTGAATCAACTCTATATCATTCATACTATCCCCAATTGCAATAATATCATCCCAGGATGCATGATAATAGTCCATAACACACTTTGCACCTTTAACCTTTCCATTCTCTTTTGGAATCATATCTGCACCACCAAGCTCATCCCCCATACACAAAAGCTTTGTCTCTGGAAAATGTTCCTGCACATCAGCAATTGCTTCTTTTGTATCTGCCAGAAACATGGACGGAATCTGTTTTTCATATAACGCCTTGTATGCGTCCCCACTCTTTGGCAATAACTGCTGCTGTTTTGGAGATGCAATCTCCTTGAATCGCTCGATGCTGGAAGTACACCAATCATTACCCTGTCCAGATAACAGGCAATAATTTTTTTCTACAACGTAGTCTAATATTCTTCTCTGTAAATCCTTATCAAAATATTTTTCTTTCACTAATTTTCCTTCTATCTCAACAATCGCGCCATTTGCACTAACCAGACAATCCGGAGTTATACGTCCTTGAAATTCTTCAGGAAGTGAATTATTTCGAAATGCTCTTCCACTTGCAATAACTAATTTATATCCGTCCTTTTGCAATTGTTCAAGTGCACATAATGTACTTTCTGGAATCTGCCATGTCTGATGACTGAAAATTGTATTATCATAATCTATAAAAAATATTGGTTTCATTCGTTTCTTCTCCCTTCGCTTGCTTTACCTGATTTGAAGTAATTATAACGCAGATTTATATTTAGTCAAAGAAAAAGAGACTCTCGTTTTTAGGAGGTGTCCAAAAAGTCAGTCTCATTTCTACTACTATTTTTTTATTTTATTTATTTCTTGTATGGTTTCGAATTGCAAGAAGCACCAAAATCTGCAATGCAATTCCGATTACCAGGCAAATAACCGCATTCTGTATCACACCTGCAATTACATATGTGATACATGAAACAGCAGCAACTGTCATTGCATATGGCAACTGTGTTGATACGTGATTTACATGATTGCACTGTGCTCCTGCTGAAGCCATAATTGTTGTATCTGAAATTGGCGAACAATGATCTCCGCATACAGCTCCTGCCATACAAGCTGAAATGGAAATGATCATCATTGTTTCATTTGTTCCCTGGAATACAGCAACTACAATAGGAATCAAGATTCCGAATGTTCCCCATGAAGTACCTGTTGCAAATGCCAGGAAGCATCCTACAAGGAATATAATTGCAGGAAGAAGATTTAACAATCCGCTTGCTGCCGAATTCATGATTGACGCTACATATTCAGCTGCACCAAGGCTATCTGTCATTGATTTTAGTGTCCAGGCAAATGTGAGAATTAGGATTGCAGGAACCATAGCTTTAAATCCATCCGGAATACAAGCCATAGAATCCGAAAAACGCAGAACTTTTCTTACTGCATAAAATGCAATTGTGATTACCATTGCAAAGAAACTTCCAAGCATCAGTCCAACAGATGCATCACTTTCTGAAAATGCTTCTACAAATCCTGTTCCTGAGAAGAACCCGCCTGAATAGATCATTCCTATAACACAGCAAATAATAAGTGAAATAATTGGGAATACCAGATCAATTACCTTTCCCTTGTTATAAATAACATTTTCCTGTGCACTCTCATATGGTCTGTCATCCGTTGTATAAAGATCGCCCGCAATTGCATTGTCCTCATGTTCTTTCATCGGACCATAATCTTCTTTTGCCAGAACCAAAGTCACCATCATAATAATTGTAAGGATCGCATAATAGTTATATGGAATCGCACGAATAAAGATTGAAAATCCGTCCTCTCCCTTTACAAATCCTGTTACTGCTGCTGCCCATGATGAAATCGGTGCGATAATACATACCGGAGCTGCTGTTGCATCAATTAAATATGCAAGTTTTGCACGTGACACATTGTGACTATCTGTTACCGGACGCATAACACTTCCAACTGTCAGACAGTTAAAATAATCATCGATAAAAATCAAAATTCCAAGTGCGATTGTTGTAAGCTGTGCACCTGCCCTTGTCTTAATATGCTCTTTAGCCCAACGCCCAAATGCTGCTGAACCGCCTGCTTTATTCATCATGCATACCATAACACCAAGGATTACCAAAAATATCAGAATACCCATATTATAGCTGTCAGTGAGAACACCTACCACTCCATCCTGAAATACATGTAATATCGTGGCTTCCGGTTTGAATCCTGCCCAAAAAGCTCCTCCGATCAAAACTCCAACAAACAATGAACTATACACTTCTTTTGTAATAAGTGCCAATACAATCGCAATAACCGGAGGCACTAACGACCAGATTGATGCATACATTGCTGGTACATACTCTGCGGATGTGTCTGCTGCAAATACTGTCATCGAACTAAAACATAATATGCTCAGTGCAAGCAGGAGCAACCCGCCCATTTTTCTCTTGTTTCTCATTTTTTCTCTTTCTTCTCCTTCTCCAACCATTTTTAGACAAAGAAATGCCACTGGCATCTCTTTGTTGGTGAGTCGCCCGCGGCATAAATAAATCAAAAAATCCATATATCCTCGATAGCTCTCCACACCTGTGACAGTCCGGAGCATATTCTGCATCCGGCCCAGGAATCATATCAGGGAAATATCATTCCTTCGGCGGCTTCTCCTTTCTCCTACTGACAGTCTTTCCTTGACTATTGCCAGCCGGATACTCTTATCACCGCGCCTCTATCAAACATTTTATATAATAGCATATTTTATTTTTAAAAACTACCCCTATTTTGTACCAAAAATACGATCCCCGGCATCTCCGAGTCCTGGGCAGATGTAAGCAGCTTTATTCAGCTCTCTGTCGATATGACCTACATACAACTGAATATCCGGATGTGCATCCATCAGACGTTTAATTCCTTCCGGAGCAGCGATAATAGCCATGAATTTAATCTTCTTACCGCCATGCTTTTTAATAAAATCAACTGCTGCAACTGCTGAACCGCCTGTAGCAAGCATCGGATCTGTAACAACGATCAAACGCTCTTCAATCGGATCCGGCAGCTTACAATAATACTCATGTGGCTCGTGTGTCTCCTCGTCACGATACAGACCAATATGTCCAATCTTTGCTGTCGGTACTAAAGCCTGAATACCGCTTACCATTCCCAAGCCTGCACGTAAAATCGGTACAATAGCAAATTTCTTTCCGGCAATCTGAGGTGTTATGCATGTTTCAATCGGAGTCTCAACCTCAACCTCTTCAAGTGGCAGATCCTTTAATGCCTCATATCCCATCAGCATTGCAATCTCTTCTACAAGTGCACGAAATTCTGCTGTTCCTGTATTCTTATCTCTCAATCTTGAAATCTTGTGCTGGATCAACGGGTGTGTCATCTCAATTACATTACTCATTTTCTACGTCCTCCATTGTATTTGTACCTTTTATTATAACGATTTTTATGTATTGAAACCACCTTTTTCTATTCAAGTCGAACGTCCGTGAGACTTGGCGCGTGATTCTGGTCAGCGAAGCTGACATATTCCTATCAGAATCACTGCGCAATCTTTCTACTGAATATCAGCATCATTAAATGGATCTCCGCACTCTGGGCAGAATTTTGGCGGATTCATTGGATCTTCAGGTTCCCAACCGCATTTATCACAACGATACAATGGTGCCGCTGCCGGTTTTTTTGCTCCACACTCTGAACAGAACTTTCCTTTATTTACTGCTCCGCACGAACATGTCCATCCCTCTTCCTGTACCGGTTTTGGGCTGCCACATTCTGGGCAGAATTTTCCTGTAACTGTTGCGCCACATGCGCACTGCCAGCTATCTGCTGCCGGTTTTGGCTCTGGTTTCTTTGAACCACATTCCGGACAGAACTTTCCTGTAACTGTTGCGCCACATGTACACTGCCAGCTGTCCGCCGCCGGTGCTGCCTGTGGAGCCTGTCTTTCAAGCTCTTCTCTTCGTCTTGCTTCCTCTTGCTGAGCGCCCATCGCAAATAAATTCTGGGCATTCATTCCGCCACCAGCATTCATAGCCATACCCATACCGATAAAGCCATTCATAGCACCGCCTTCGTTGCTGGCTGCTGCTTTCATCGCATCTGCCTGAGCTCCTACCATAGTTGCCGCTGCCATTGTTGGATTCTGAAGCATTGCTGTACGTTGTGCCTGTTTAATCAGCTCTGCATCTTCTTCCGGAAGTGTCACCGAACCAAGTGCAATACTTACTACCTTCAGTCCACGAAGCTCACTCCATTTTGCTGACAGTGTTTCATTCATAGCATTTTCCAGCTCTGTATTATGATTTACAATTTGATTCGGACGAAGCTCCATATCAGAAAGCCGTCCAAATGCCGGCTGCAAAGCACTGATAAACTCTGTTTTTAACTGACTTTCAATTTCTTCTCTCGTATATTCATTCTCCACATTACCGCATACATTTGTATAGAACAACAATGGGTCACTAATTCGATAAGAATAAACACCTGAACATCGTACTGCTACATCAATATCCAGACCTATCTTAGAATCTACAACACGGAATGGAATCGGATTTGGCGTACCGAATTTATTATCAATCAACTCTTTTGTATTAAAATAATAAACACGCTGATCTTTACCTGTATCGCCACCAAATGTAAATCGTTTTCCGATTGTTGCAAATGTCTTCGAAATACTATCTCCAAGATTACCGGAGAAAATACTTGGCTCTGTAGATGTATCATATGTAAACTGTCCGGATTCTGCACATACCTCTACTACTTTTCCCTGTTCTACAATAATCATACATTGACCATCTGCCACAGCGATTCCACTACCATTTGTAATAATATTGTCATTGCCTTTTGTATTAGAAGAACGAGAACTGGTCTGCTTCTGTCCTTTCCTCACCATGACATTTTTATCCATCGCTTCACAATAGAAAAACTCTTTCCATTGATCTGCCATTGTTCCGCCTACCGCTCCTGCAACTGCTTTAATAAGTCCCATACCTATATCTCCTTTCATCGAATAATTCGCCTATTATTATCTTACACTTATAATAAGTTGAAATCTACATAATTTCACTATCACTTATGCTAGTAAGTGAATTTTGATGCCAAAAAAGGGACTTAATCTATTTGCCAGTAAATGCAATTATCACTGCCTCATAAGGACGCAATATATTTCCTTCTCTGTCGTCCTCATAATTCCGGATCCAGACTTCCCCGGCTTTCCACTCATCAAGCAATGGGCAGCTAACTTCCTCATCCGTAAAGTTTGTACATACCAGCATCTTTGTATGCTCATCTGTTCTCGTATAGGAGAAAATTCTCTCATCTTCCGGCAGAAGAAGTTCAAATTTTCCATTCACGAATACTGCATTTTCTTTTCTTAAACGAATCAGCTTCTGGTAATAGTAAAATACCGAATTTTCGTCTTCCAGTGCCTCTTTGGCATTGATTCTGGTATAATTTGGATTCACGGCAAACCATGGTTCTCCTGTTGTGAATCCTCCGTTCTCATCCCCGCTCCACTGCATCGGAGTACGGGCATTATCACGGCTTCTTGCGTAGATAGACTGCATGATTTCTTCTGGCTGATATCCTTTTTCCAGACGCTCTTTGTACATATTCAATGTCTCAATATCTTCATATTCCTCAATGCTGTCAAACTGCACATTCGTCATTCCCAGCTCTTCTCCCTGGTAAATGTAAGGAGTTCCCTGCATTCCATGAAGCATTGTCGCCAGCATTGTTGCCGACTCTTTTCTGTATTTTCCGTCATTTCCCCAACGCGACACGATTCTAGGAAGATCATGGTTATTCATGAACAGACTGTTCCATCCTGTCTGATATAAAGTATTCTGCCACTTTGCAAGGCATTTTTTCAGCTTAACCAGATTCAATGGAATCGTATCCCATTTTTCTTTTCCTTCTTCCTGATCAAGCATAATGTGCTCAAACTGGAAAACCATGGAAAATTCACTGCCATCCGGATTACTATATTTCTTTGCAATTTCCGGTGTTGCTCCCCAGGCTTCTCCAACAGTGATCATATCCCCCTTCTGAAATGTTTCTCTGCTTAGTTCACGCAGAAATTCATGCAGCTTTGGTCCATTATTTGTGATCTTAAGATCTGGCTCTTTTGCAATCTGATCGATTACATCCAGACGAAATCCGCCTGCTCCTTTTTCCATCCACCAGAGAATCATATCATAGAGCTCTCTTCTCACTTTCGGATTCTCCCAGTTCAGATCTGGCTGTTTCACTGAAAACTGATGAAAATAATACTGTCCCAGTTCTGGAACCCACTCCCATGCCGGTCCTCCGAACACAGAATTCATATCATTTGGGTAAATACCTTCTTCTCCGTCACGCCACACATAATAATCATGATACGGATTGTCTTTGCTTTTCTTTGCCTCCAAAAACCATCTGTGTTCATCTGAAGTATGATTCAGCACAAGATCCATCATAATTCGGATTCCGCGTTTCTTTGCCTCCGCAAATAACTGTTCCATATCTTCCATTGTTCCGAACATCGGCTCAATATCCTGATAATCTGAAATATCGTATCCATTGTCATCCTGTGGCGAACGATACACCGGTGAGAGCCAGATTGCATCTATTCCAAGTTTTTTCAAATAATCCAATCTGCTGATAATTCCTGGAATATCACCGATTCCATCTCCATCCGAATCTTGAAAGCTTTTCGGATAAATCTGATATACAACTGCATTTCTCCACCATTTATTCTTATTTCCCATACTCATTCTCGATATCTCTCCGGCAGATTTTCTGATTCTGCCGGGATATCCTCTCCTTTCTAACCATATACCTGGCTTATTTTTTTCTATATTTTAACGGAGAAACTCCATATGTTTTTTTGAAGCTTCTGATAAAATAGCTTACATTCTGATATCCACTCTGCATTGCAATCTCTGTAACAGGAATATCCGTATCTTGTAACAGCTGTTTTGCATGCTCTAACCTTAAATGTGTTATATATTGCGAAAGGGTAATATGAAAATGTTCCTTAAAATATCGCGATATATATTTTTCCGAAAGATGAAACTGCTCACTAAATTCTTTTAATGATATCTTTTCCATAAAATTCTGCTGTATATATGAAATCATTTCTTTTTCTATCGTATTTCTACCGCTTTTATCATTTTCGATTACAAAGCCCCTCTCCCACATTTCAAGAATAAATTGTAAAAGAATTATTTTTGTCTTTATCTGAGCAGTTATTATGGACTCAGTTTTCTTATTTTTTGCCACATATATTTCAACCAACTGCTCACATAGTTCTTTTGCTGTATCTTTTACTCTTGGACTTATCATCAGATGCCCATTTTTTAACGGCTCCAGTAATTTATCATCCAACATGTCATTTATACAAAAAGATATGTATTTTAACGGAAAAAGGAAAGTAAAATAATCCACTGTACCAGTCTGTGAACCCATAAAATGCA
>OGQI01000805.1_pt1 | contig 23404 bp, 16 predicted proteins | sample 1553171 | NCBI WGS metagenome assembly OGQI01 (sample SAMEA2579988, study PRJEB22360) | human gut metagenome | biome: human gut; feature: human-associated habitat; material: faeces | place: Denmark | collected 2008/2010
TTCCGCTACGGAAAATTTCAAAAATGAATATTGTGGATTCGATTGAAACGGTTGAGTAGAACACTATTTTTTGAAATGTCCGAGCGTTGTAACAATTCAGCCTGTTTTTCTGTCGAAATCAAAGGCACCTCGGACATTTGTGTAACATTTGTAGTTTATGATGATTATAAATCAAAGATAACTTTCACTTAGGTATTAAGACATAATATGGAGGTGATGATGTGATGGGACATTAGCTGTTTTGGATATAGAAGAATCCGGCAAGCAGATCGGAGAAAAGTTATTTCTGCTTCTTAACGAAGAACAAAAGAATGCTCTGATGCAATATATTTTGGAACAGGGAGTCTGTCATGGAACGGTATTCAATTCCTGTCACACTTCCTCCGCATCAAAGAAAAATCCTCTAACAGAAATACAGGAAGGCGAGCTTTATCTATGCCTGGAACACCGCACTGTCAGGGTTAGGGAACGGATTATCAACCTGACAAGTAAGGAGTTTGATATACTGGCATTACTCATTGCCAATCCCAAACGTGTTTTTACTTACGAACTGATTACCGATTTGGTTTGGAAAGAGGATTGTGATTTCTATTCGAGAAAAGCCATTCATAATCATATAAGTAAGCTGCGTAAGAAATTGCGCTTTGAACCGGATCTTCCAAACTACATTGAGAGTGTCGCCGGAATCGGCTATAAATTTGAACATCTATAACATGAGCCCACAAGGTGTCGTTTTCCCCTTGTGGGCTTGCTTTTTGCGGCATATATTCTAAGAGCAGAATATGTAGAAAATTGCGAATATAAAGAGTAAAAAGCGAATGCCTGCGGACTGATACAGGAAACATAACCGATATAATTTTCTCCCAAGGAGGTATCAAGCAGCCGATTCAGGCTCCTCCTTGATGGGAGGAAATGCCTATGCGTCTATGCAACACAGATCCGCAGATAAACTGCTTTACATTCAGTCACCTATACGTCGTAATCCAGCTCGTATGGATTGCGGCGTTTTTGGTTTCGACAATATTTGAGCATTTTCGCTGTCAGCCTCCCGGAGAAATTTCATACTGCTGCTTTGGCGCGCCTGTTCTTTGTACGGGCGCGCTTTTTTGTACCCTTTTTTTAATCAGAAAGAGACTTAGACCTTATCGCTGCCGCAGCCCACCCTCTGATTTCGATTTTTGCCATCAACTCAAACATCGAAATTGGAGGAAATTACTATGAAGAAAATCAATCTTCGGGATTATTACCCGTATTATACACAGGACATGATCGTTGAGGTGCCGGATGAAGTTGCGGACATTCTCCGGGAATATAAACTTGCTGAAGCAGCTTATTTTTTGCGTACATACCGGCATAAAGCCTATTTTTCTTTGGATTATGACATCAATGTGGAACATGAGGCTATGGTGCTTGTTTTGACACCAGCAGATATTTTTGAACAGAAGGAAGAAAACGCTAGACTATATGAAGCGCTTGCCTCGTTGCCGGAAAAACAGCGTAACCGTATCACTTCACATTTTCTGTTGGGAATGAGTTTATCGGATATTGCAAAAAGCGAAGGAACCGGCGTCAGCTCTGTACATGAAGGAATCCAACGTGGACTTCGGCGTTTGAAAAAAATTTTAGAAAAAATGAATACAGACCCCGAAAATTACCATCAAAAATGAAATGTATAATAGAGGGACATATTCGGCGGGACAAGCTGGACGGGTGTGGTAAGGAAGCATATACATCCTCCACCCTAACTGTAATATCAATTTGTCTGCCATGCCCCTTGCTTGTTCCTTGACAACCGAATATACGCTGTTACGGGTACTTCATTCTGTGTTCCGAGCGGCAGATGGGGCGGCGCGGTGACAGGCGGCCTAAGGAGGTGATGAATCCAGGCTGTCCGAGCGATAAACGCAACCTACGAAACCGGCTGTGGCAGGCCGGACGCGATAACGACACAGATCATAATGGTACTTCTTCACAGCTTCCTAAAGACTTGGGGAGAGTTCCTGCGGCGTTTGCTTGCTCTGGCAAAGCGGCGGCGTATGTGGGACTATGATGCGGTGACGCTACCCGCAGCCTGTAACAGCCCCGTCCTTATAACAGAAGGACTTGCCGGGGTGCGTGGCAAATACGGCAGCAAAATCGAAATCAGATATAATGGGCCGGATTTATGTGTGTAATAACCATAGATCCGACCTATTCATGTGGTTTTGATAACACAGTTTTCAGAAGGGAGTTGATACTATGGAATTGAACACCATTGTCAGTGAAGTGGGTACGCTGGTAGACATTCGGGATGTCTCTGTCAACAAAGAACTTTCTCGTGATGAACGGATTGCAGAATTTGTTCAGCAAATCAAAAATCCATACCATTTTAAGTGTGGACGTTTTACTGTACAAGCCAGTTTTTCTGCTGAAGGTGCTACCCTGGAAGAATGTATCAAGGGTATTTTGCGATAGCTGCAATTTTAAGAAAGGGGCTGACTTTTCCGTAAAAGCATGGTAGAATAAGAATCGGAAAAGGAATTGAATATGGAATAACCACACTTCTTGAATTGCGGGGATTTTTCTGTGCAACGAAAGGAGTGTTTTTTTATGCAGGTTTACAAAGCGATTAAGTACATCCGTCTTTCTTATACGGATGATAAAACAGTAGAAAGTGACAGCGTTGCTAACCAGCGGCGCCTGATCGATGACTACATAGCCCGACACCCGGAAATTGAGGTTGTGGCAGAAAAAATTGACGATGGTTATAGTGGTGTTTTGTTTGATCGCCCGGCATTTCAGGAAATGATGCGGATGATCGAACAAGGCGAAGCTAACTGCGTGATTGTCAAAGACCTCTCCCGCTTAGGTCGTGAGTACATAGAAACAGGCCGTTATATGCGCAGGGTATTTCCAGCCTATGGAGTGCGTTTTATCGCAATTAACGATAATGTGGACACGGAAAATGACGCTGCCGATGATCTCACGGTTTCTGTCAAAAACATTATGAATGAGGCTTACTGTCGGGATATTTCCGTTAAGACACGGAGCGCCCTGGAAGTAAAACGGCGCAGCGGGGATTTTGTAGGTGCTTTTACCATCTATGGTTATGTGAAAGTCGGCGATAAACACAAGAGCCTGGAAGTGGACGAATATGCTGCTAATGTTGTGAGGGATATTTTCAGAAAACGGCTGGAGGGATTCAGCGCTTCCCATATAGCGGATGAACTGAACCGATTAGGAATTCTTTCGCCTTTAGCGTATAAGCGCAATCACGGAATGCCTCATGCAAAAGGTGGCTATACAGACCGAAAGGATTGCAAATGGTCTGCAACTACAATCATCCGCATTTTGCAGGATGAAACTTACACCGGAACACTGGTCCAGGGCAAACAGACAACGCCCCATTTCAAATTAAAAGAGCGTGAGGACAAACCTTCTTCGGAATGGATTCGTGTGGAGGGAACCCATGAAGCGATCATACAAAAGCACGATTTTGATCTGGTGCAACGGCTCCGCAGGATTGACACAAGGACTTCTCCCAAATCGGATAAGGTTTACCTGTTTTCCGGTATTTTGATCTGCGGCTGCTGTGGCTGCCGTATGACCCGCAAGACGAACCGCTATAAAGATAAAGAGTATCACTATTATTACTGCCCGACCGGCAAAAAGAATGGATGCACATCGTCGGTCATGCTGAAAGAGTCGGATCTGATTGAATGTGTGCAGGACAGTTTGAAAGGACATATTGAAAATGTTGCTTCTCTGGATGCCCTGCTGTCCAGTATCAGTCAGGAACGGATCAACCGGGAATTGGCGCAGGAATATGCCGCACAGATCAGAGTAAATGAAAAGCGTGTGGCACAGACCGAGGGCTTTAAGGCAAAACTCTATGAAAATCTGGTGAGTGGAATTCTGACAAAGGAAGAATTTCTCTCTTATAAGCGAAAATACAATGCAGATATTGAACTGTTCCAAAAGGCAATCGTTGAATGGAACGATAAACTTACAGATGTATTGGAAAACCGAAGCGAACGAAACCGTTGGATCAACCATTTTATGAAATTTTCTACTATGGAGGATATTGACCGCCGGGCAGTCATGCAGCTTATCCGAAGCATACGTGTAATGGGTAAAGATGAACTGCATATTGAATTTAATTACCAGGATGAATATCAGAAAGCAATCTCTTTGGCAGAACAGATTGCTACAAAAAATGAAGAAAGGATGGTGGGCTAAATGGCAAGAAAAAGCAGAAAACAGACGGCAGCGCCTATGCCGGCACCATCTTTATATGTACATGTGGCTCTGTATATCCGTCTTTCTGTGGAGGATAACAAAAAGCGGGGCTGCTCAGTAGAAAATCAAAAGCTGGTACTGAATGACTTTCTTTCAGATAAACCGGACTTCGTTGTGTATGATACCTATATCGACAACGGGGCGACAGGGACAAATTTTCACCGCCCTGGATTTCAGCAAATGCTATCTGATATTGAAGCAGGCCACATTAACTGTGTGATTGTTAAGGATCTTTCCCGATTAGGGCGAAATTCTATTGACACAGGTTATTATATCGAACAGTATTTCCATGCTCATAATGTTCGCTTCATTGCTGTTACGGATCAGTTTGATACAGAGGATTCCGGAAATCTTCATGGCGGTATCATGCTGCCTTTGAAAAATATGATCAATGAAGCCTATGCTCTGGACATTGGACGAAAAATCAAAGCACAAGCGCGGCAGGCTATGAAAGATGGCGACTATATTGGTGCACGGGCACCTTACGGTTACAGGAAAGACCCTGATAATTGCCATAAACTTCTGATTGATGAAAATACTGCCCCTGTGGTAAAACAGATTTTTGAATGGGCACATGAGCATGTGTCTCTGAACCGGATTGTCCGCAATCTAAATGAGATGGGGATTCCGGCACCGAGCCATTATAAAAAGGACACTGGCGAGATTACCAGTCCGGGCCTGATTGGAAGCGGCAAATGGCAGACCCGTACAGTGATGAAAATTTTAGAAAGCGAAGTCTATACAGGCGATCTGGTGCAAGGAAAAACAAAGATTGTAGATCATCAGCAGGTCAAGGCTGGAGAAGATAATCTGATTATTGCCAAATGCACCCATGAACCGATCATTAGCTATGAATTGTTTAATGCAGTTCAGGAATACAGAAAACAGATCTGTGAAGAAAGCAAAGCAACTCCAAAACGCCCCTACACGCCAAACATTTTCAAAGGCAAAGTGTTCTGTGCTGATTGTGGCAGAAGCCTTCACCGGCAACGTGCCGAGCGCCGGAAAGGCCCCGATACTTATTGGTTCCACTGCCTTACAAACAGCCGGATAGAAAAAGATAGCTGCAAAGGCGCAACGATGCAGGAAAAGGAACTGATTTCTACTGTTACGGCTATTCTTGAAAAAGAGCTGACAGTTGCGCTGGGAATGTCGCTGCCACTCTTTCAGTTGGAGGCAAGACAAAAACAGGAAAAAGATAAGCTGAAAATTCAGATGTCGGCCAAACGGCAGGAAATTGAAAAAACACGCCGGCTGATCCGTGGTCTATATGAAAATTTTGTGCAAGGTATTTTGACAAATGATGAATACTTTGAATTGAAGGCGGATTATGAATATGCTATCAATGCTCTGTCTGGTGAGATTGAAGTATTTGAAAAATCTATGGACTCCCTGGACAACCAGCTTGCCCGATACCGTGCAATGGAAAAGGATGCAAAAACACTGGCACAGGATCATGTGCTGACTGCAGAACTGATCGAACGGCTCATTGAACGAATTGAGATTGACCACGAGCGGAATATTCATGTAACCTTCCGTTTCAAAAATGAATTTCAGGGAAAGGCGGTGGAACTGTGCGCAACTATGTGATTGCCCTTTATATCCGTCTTTCTGTGGAAGATTTCAAAACCGAAAGTTTGAGCATACCAAATCAAAAACTGATTCTTCGTGAAAAAGCTATGTCTCTGCCGGAATGGGATAACAGTGAGATTTTGGAATTTATTGACAACGGTCATACAGGGACAAACTTTGAGCGTCCGGCGGTGCAGGAACTTTTAACAATGGTTCAGGCCGGAAAGATCAACTGTATTATTGTAAAAGACCTTTCCCGATTTGGACGTAACAGCATTGAAACCGGCTATTTTATTGAGCGGGTATTTCCTCTTTACCACACCCGTTTTATTTCCGTCAGTGATGATTTTGACACAGCTAATTTCAAAGGTGATACCGGAGGGATTGATATTGCTTTCAAGTATCTTATTAGCGAGTGTTATAGCCGGGATATGTCCATGAAAACCAAAAGTGCAAAATACGCAAAGATGCGTCGTGGGGAATATCAGAGTGTCATCTGTCCTTACGGCTATCGCAAGAGTGCAGACGGACGTATGGAACCGGACGAGGATGTTGCCCCGAATGTGCAGATGATATTTCAATGGGCGTCTGAAGGCAACACCGCAGCCGAGATCACAAGAAAACTGTATGCCATGAATATCCCCACCCCTGGGGAATATCGCAAACTTAAAGGCAAGGACTATTACAATGTTTCCCGAACAAACGGCGTTTGGAGTACATCAACGGTCCTGCGTATTTTAGAAGATCAAAGATATATCGGTACCTATGTAATTGGCAAGAGAAAGGTAAAAGAAATTGGCAGCCGACATACACAGTTAAAGGATGAAAGTGAGTGGTTCAAAATACCGAACCATCATCCGGCTATTGTAAGTGTGGATCTATTTGAGAAAGCCAATGCTTCAATTAAGCGTTTCTCTCTGTCAAATAAAAAGCCGCGTGATTATCTGCTCCGTGGTAAGGTGTTCTGTGGATGCTGCGATCATGCAATGTCTCTACGAAATGGTGCGTGGTTTTATTGCCGTCATTCCGAGGTGGCTGAAACGCTTCCTTGTCATGGTGTGCGTATAAAGATGGCAGATCTGGAGCAGGTTGTATTTGAAACAATTCGGGCTCAAATGTGTCCGGCATTGGGAATTGATAGCAATAAGGATAAATTGGATTTGCAGACAGTTCAGCAGGCCGAACATGAAGAAAAACTCCGTTCTATTCAAGACAGCAAGCGGCATCTTTATGAGCAGTATGCACTCGGAGAGATTGATTTGGAAACCTATCGAACACGAAAAGCGGTTTATGACACGGAGCTGGTACAAGCCAAAAATGTTCATGCTGTCATTACTGCACAGACAAAGCAGATAAAAAGTGATTATGAGATTAAGCTGAAACAACAGGAAATTGTTCAGGAAGTCGGAAACGCCAACATGCTGACAAAAGCTCTGATTGACCGGCTTATCAACAAAGTTTACGTCTTTCCAGGAGATCGGATTGAGATTGAATATGCAACACAGGATTTCTTAGAAACAAAGCAATCTGAAAAGGAGGTATAACCGTGAACACCCATTTGAAACAGCTATGGGCAGCTATGAAGCTGCCCGAAAAACTTCAAAAAAAGTTATAAATTTTTTTGTCGTGGGCTTGACATACGGGTGCCTGATATCGTGGATTCGTATCTTCTTTACACCTGTGTTTTTGCAACCTCTTATCATCTCGTGTGAGAGATATGATTTTGTTACCGGGAACAGCCTTTCATCTGCGTCAAGCATATACCTTGACTGGATATAGTCTGATAGCTCTTGGCAGAGAAAATCCGGAATCGGAATCTTTCGCTTACTTTTTCTTGTCTTAGGTGATGTAAATACATCTTTTCCTTCTATCCGCTGATATGTTCTGTTGATGGATATTGTCTTGTTATCAAGGTCAATATCAGCAGGTGATAGAGCAAGCAGTTCACCTTCTCGCATACCAGTCCAGTACAGGACTTCAAAGCATATATACGATAGCGACTTGTCTTTTACACCCTCACGGAAAGCAATATATTCATCGTAAGTCCAGTAATCCATTTCCTCAGCCTTTGCTTTTCCAATGGTGCCTGCCTTGCCGCAGGGATTGGTGTTAAGGTCATAGAAACGCTTGGCGTAATTGATGATGCTGTTAAGCTCCGTGTTAATCTTTTTCAGATAGGTCTGGGAGTAATTATTCGGCGAACTCATAAGCTTCGCCTGCCATCTTCGTACATCAGAGGCTTTGATTTCATTTATCGGCTTGCTACCGAAGAATGGAAGAATATGCGTCTGTAGTACCGCCTTTTTTGTCAGAAGAGTTGACTGCTTAAGTCTTGCAGCCATATCCTCCATATAAATTTCATAAAGGTTTTGAAATGTCATGTCAGGATTGGCAGACAGAAAGAGCAAGCTGATAGTGCGAGAAAACAACAGACTGATTTAGATGGCATAGGAATACCAGAGCCTCATAATTCGCCTGATGTGAATGTGGTAAGAGTTGGCAAAAGTATGACTGATGTAACAGATAAAGGTGAATATGTGGAAATTAGAGAAACTGAACCTGTGGACAAAGCTGACTGGATTGTCAGGAGAATATCAGAGCTTGGTGGTTATGAGAATGTCAGTAATTCTGTTAAGGCAGATATATTCGGATTTGATATTGCTGATGTAAGTGGAAGTATAAGACTGTTCTCGGATGTAATGAAAAAACTTGGAATGAAGCTAGATGGGGATGAACTTTATGAGGAGTTTCAGAGAATTTATGATGAGAGTGTTGGCAGAGATGCTGGTAAAGATAAAGCAGAAGATAAGATGTGGAATAGGGGCAGAGGGAGATGATTCCTCTGCTGACTTATTTTACAACTTGAAAAAAGTGTTCGAGAAATCAAATAAAGTATTTTACAATAAAATTGAGATAATATATAATAAAATAGTAAAATTATATTTCTAAAAGCACGGAGGATAATATGGCTGTATCATACAATAAATTATGGAAATTAATGATCGATAAAAAAATAAATAAGAGCCAACTGTGTAAAAAGATAAAAATTAGCAGTAGTACTATGGCTAAAATGACAAATGAAGAGATGGTTGCTATGACTGTATTAGAAAAAATATGTGCTGAATTGGAATGTGATATATCTGATATTATGGAGTTTACTAATTTAGCTGAAGTAAAGAAAAAAATTCATAATGACAATATAAGTCCAGATAATGGGACAGTTAATATGAGATAATGAGGTAGAACAACCATGAATGAAAATGGGTTAAATTATATTGATCTCTTTGCTGGTGCCGGTGGACTTTCAGAAGGATTTATTCAAAGTGGCTATAGACCGGTTGCGCATGTGGAAATGAATGAGCATGCAGCAAAGACAATAGAAACAAGAATAGCATATTATTACTTAAAAGATAATGGCAAAATTAAAAGTTATTATGATTATGAAAAAGGAAAAATAACCAGAGAACAACTTTTGGAAAAAATACCCAAAGAAGAACTTAAGACTGTAATTAATAAAGAAATGTCGGAAGCCACAATTAAGGGGATTTTCAACACAATTGATGATATCAAAAGGGAAAAAGAAATTGATAAGATTGATGTAATTATAGGTGGTCCTCCATGTCAAGCATATTCTTTAGTGGGAAGAGCACAGAGCAGTCATATGATTGTTCCGATGGAAGATGATCCAAGAAATGAATTATATAAGATGTATGTTCAATTTCTTAAGAAGTATAAGCCAAGAATGTTTGTGTTTGAGAATGTGGCTGGGATAAAGACTGCAAGAGGTGGTCAAGCATTTAAAAACCTCCAGACATATATGAAACGTGTAGGTTATGAAATTGATTATCATGAGTTGAATGCTCAAGATTTTGGAGTATTACAAAGTAGAAAAAGAGTAATTATAGTAGGTTGGCTTAAAGGTACTGGATATGAATATCCGTCGTTTGATGTGATCCATAGTAAAGCCGAAGTATGGGATTTATTGAAGGATTTACCCCCATTGACTCCAGGTATTGAGGCAAGAGAACATACGATGAATGATATGCGAAGACTAAAAAAATATGTTAAAGATAATGCTATTCGAATGAAATCAGATGTATTAACAGGTCATGCTGCAAGACCACATACTGCACAGGATATTGAAATATATAAGAGAACAATAGACATGTGGTTTGAAAACGAACAGCATGAACGTTTGAAATATGATGATTTACCAGAAGATTTGAAAACACATAAAAATAGAACTTCATTTATAGATCGATTTAAAGTTGTTGAGGGTGATATGGATCATTGTCACACAATACTTGCTCATTTATCGAAAGATGGACATTATTTCATTCATCCGGATATAGAGCAACATAGATCAATTACAGTGCGGGAAGCAGCAAGAATACAGTCGTTTCCGGATAATTATTATTTTGAAGGACCAAGGACAGCACAATTTGTTCAGGTGGGGAATGCGGTTCCGCCAATGATGGCAAAGGTAATAGCAGATAAAATAAAAGAACAATTAGGAAAATAAAATTGGAGGTTTCGCAAATGGGTATTGTTGAAAATACATATGCTGAATTAAAGCAACAAGAACTGAAAAATAATCCATATAGTTGTTTGCATATGGCTGATATTGACATCAATCCTCATCAGGTTGAAGCATTCACATTTGCACTATCTTCATTAGAGCTTGGTGGAGCCATTCTTGCAGATGAGGTAGGTCTTGGAAAAACTATTGAGGCTGGCTTGGTCATCAAGTATTTGCTATGCAGTGGAAAAAATAAAATACTACTTATTATGCCATCAAATCTGCGAAAGCAATGGCAAGTTGAATTAGAAGAGAAATTTGATATTGATTCATTAATTGTGGATAGTTCTAACTGGGAGGATTATCTCGCAAAGGTAAAGAGTAAACAAGCAGTAATTATTGTTTCCTACCACTTTGCCTCAAAAAGAAAAACAGAGTTCGGAAAGATAGCTTGGGATTTTTGTGTATTTGATGAAGCACATCGGCTTAGGAATGTTTATAAGAATGGTTCAAAGATGGCTAACTCATTATATGAATTAACAAAGGGAATTTCGAAGATTCTATTAACTGCGACTCCTATGCAGAATACTTTACTTGATATATATGGACTTGTTCAGTTTATCGATGATAAAGTTTTTTATAGTAAGCAGATATTTTCTGAAAGATATTTGCGAGGAGAAGATTACAATGATTTGAAGGCTTGTTTAGAACCTGTTGTGCAAAGAACTTTACGAAAAGAAGTGGCAGAGTATATTCAATTTTCGGAGCGCAAAGAAATGACAATTGATTTTGAACTATCGCCAATGGAGATAGAACTTTATGTGATGATAAATAATTATCTGAAAAAGGAAATTTTGTATGCTTTGCCCAATTCACACAGAACACTTATTACATCTGTTATTAGAAAATTGCTTGCATCATCCAGTATGGCAGTTGCAGAAACCTTCAAGGTATTAAAAGGCAGACTTGAAACTTTGAAGGAAACAACTAGAACTGAATCAGCGGATGAAAGTATTGATTTTTTCCTTAGTTTTTTTGATGATGATGAAATTGAGACAGATGATGATAGTAAGCAGGATGAATTATACACAAGAGAAAGGGTAAATGAATTTATTCAGCATGAAATAGATGAGGTAACAGCCATTATTAATAAAGCTGAAAGTATAAAAAGAAATGCGAAGATGACAGCATTGAAACAGGCGGTGGAGACAGCTTTTGCATTTCAAGATGAAGCTGGCATAAAACAAAGAATAGTTGTGTTTACGGAATCTATTAGAACGCAACAATACATGTTTGAAGAATTATCTCATGCCGGATATGAAGGTCAGATACTTAAGTTTAATGGTAGTACAAATGATCCTGTTACTAAACAGATTTATAAGGCGTGGAAAGCTAGAAACTATGGAAAGTATGTGGGTAGTAGAAATGTTGAATTGAAGAATGCCATCGTAGAAGCATTTAGGGATGAATACAAGATTTTGCTTGTAACAGATTCCGGTTCGGAAGGATTGAATCTTCAGTTTTGTAATACGATTATAAACTATGACCTTCCTTGGAATCCGCAGAAGATAGAGCAGCGAATTGGTCGCTGTCATCGTTATGGACAAAAGAACGACGTTGTGGTTATTAATTTGCTTAATACTCAGAATGTAGCAGATAAGAGAGTATATGAAATTCTTTCAGAAAAATTCGAGTTATTCCAAGGCGTATTTGGTGCATCAGATAAAGCTATTGGATTATTAGAAAGTGGAGCAGATTTTGAAAAAAGAGTTACACTTATTTATCAGAAATGTAAAACGACATCAGATTTTACAAAGCAATTTAAGGATTTGGAAAAGGAATTAGAAAAGAAACGAAGCAAGAAAATGGATGAACTGAAATCCATATTTATATATCAGACAGAGGAACAACATAAGTCTCATTTTAATATTATTATGAAAGAAATTGCGGAATATGATTCACAGTTTAAGTATTGGAATAGTAGAAGTAAAGAGGAAAATGAGATATATCCAAAGTACTATGAAACTAATATAGACTTGGAAATTCCGGGAATTCAACACGGATATTTACTTATTGGTAGTTCTTATGTTGGAGAGATTCTTGAAGATGCAGTATTTGAAATTATTGATATAACAGGGAAAATATATGGTGTTTCAGATGAGTTGGCTAGAGAGCTTTGTGAAAAATTGCAGGAGCAGTGCCTAGAAGAAAAGACACCAAATAATCAAGAAATCCTTTCATATATTGACAAAGTGGATGAATTTATGCAGCAGAAATATGCAGAATCTAAAAGAACAGTTTTAATTGCGAATCAGAAAAAATTGGATAATTGGCTGCAATTAAGAAAAGAGGAATATTTGCTCAGAGTCAAGGATACATCAGAATTAGATGAACTTAAAGATAAATATGTAAACGAAAGCGATTTTAGACAGAAGATTGCATTAAAAAAACAAATAGAAATTTTAGAAGAGCAGAAACAAAAAATGGTACGGGCATTTCATGATGAAATGTCGACATTGGAAGAAGAGGCTGTAAATATGCAGAAGCAGTTTGCAGAAGGTATCTTGGTAAAAACACAACTGGTAACAACGATAGTGATTAAGTTTTAGGAGGCTACCATGGAGAAAAAAGGTAAGTTAGAATTGACATGGGTTGGTAAATATGAGGAAGAGAAACTAGAACCGAGAATATTAATTGAAGACAAATCAAAATCATATGGTGATCCGAATACAGAAAATATGCTGATTCATGGTGATAATCTGTTGGCACTCAAGGCTTTGGAAAATAAGTATACGGGGATGATAAAGTGTATTTATATTGATCCACCATATAATACAGGAAATGCTTTTGCATTATATGATGACGGATTAGAACATTCTGTATGGTTAAACATGATGCGAGATAGATTAATCATTTTGAAAAATTTGTTGGCGGAAGAAGGTTCAATTTGGATTCAAATAGATGACGAAGAGCAAGCGTACTTAAAAATCTTATGTGATGAGATTTTTGGTCGAACTAATTTTGTTAATATGATTTCAGTTAATATGAAAAATATAGCAGGAGCTTCGGGTGGAGGAGAAGATAAAAGAATTAAGAAAAACTGCGAGTACATATTAATTTATGCAAAAGATTATTATAGATTGGAAATGTTTAAAGGAGCATATGAATATGAAGAAATAGGTAGTTTGGTTGAAAGATATCGAGAAGAAGGAATTAGTTGGAAATATTCGAGTGCACTTATTAATTCTGGTCAAAAGGAGTATATTGGTTCAACTGTTGACGGAAGTGGTGATGAAATCAAAATATATAAAAGAAGCAATTTTGTAATAAAATCTGTGAATCAATTAATGAGAGATGAGGGAATATCTGAAAAAGATGTATATAATAAATATGCAAAATGTTTTTTTCAAACACAAATGCCCCAAAGCTCTATAAGACCGCGCATTATGCAGAAAGTAAATGAGTTAGGACGTGATAGTGAACTTTATTCTATAGAGTACATACCAAAGACTGGACGAAATAAAGGACAGATATATGAACAGTTTTATAAAGGTGAAAATTTTAGATTATTTGCTTGGTTAAAAGATGTAGCAGAAGAAATAGATGGAAATTTGTATAAAAAGACACTTCAAGGTACTTATTGGGATTTTGTATCTGGAACAAAAAACCTAACAAAAGAGGGAAATGTGGAATTCCCGAATGGAAAAAAGCCTGAAGCGCTTATACAACGTATTTTCGAAATGACAACGAATAGAAATGAAATTATTTTGGATTCTTTTTTGGGGTCTGGGACAAGTATCGCTGTTGCTAATAAAATGAATCGAAAATGGATAGGGATAGAGAGAGGAGAACAGGCGTATACTCATTGTAAAGTTAGATTGGACAGTGTGATCGATGGTGAACAAGGTGGCATTTCAAAAGATGTAGGCTGGAAAGGCGGTGGTGGATACAGGTTTTACGAACTTGCAGAACCTTTGCTTGTAAAGAATAAGATCATTCCTATTTATCAATTAAATCCATCCTATACATGGGATATGGTATGTGAAGCTATTTGCAAGATAGAAGGATTTACCTATGAACCATCTGGGGAGTTTCAAGGACATTCATCAGAGAATCGATTCATACATATCACAGAAGAATTTGTTAATACAAAGTATGTGATGTCGATAATGAAGAACTTAGGGGATAAGCAGAGTTTACTTATCTATTGTAAGAAAAATCAAGCTGACATGATTTTTCTAGAGAATGTGGAAGTGAAAAAAATACCAAAGGATTTATTGGATAAATGTAATTTTGAAAGTGAGGTGCAGGAATAATGAGTTCAGTAGATAAAATCAAATGGGCTATGAGCCTGCGTGATCCTCAGTATGAAGCACTACAATTCTTTGATGCAATCAGTTCCAAGATTGAGTATAGAACTGGTTCAAAAGCTGAAGCAGAGAAAATAGCATCAGAGAATTGCCAAGTTCCACATACAATATCTGTAGATAAGGAATTTGATTTTCCATCATTCTGCTTTGATATGACAACCGGTATTGGTAAGTCCCGTTTAATGGGTGCATGCATTTATTATTTGTACAAGACAAAAGGGTACAAACATTTCTTTATTCTGGCACCAGGAAATACGATTTATGACAAGATGCGTCGAGAGGCGGTCCCGGGACATCCAAAATACATGTTTAAGGGACTTGAAGCAGAGATGGGAAGACCCAAAGTTTATGATGGGGAAAATTATTTATCATACCCGGTAAGATATATCCAAGAGGAAATGGTAGTAGAAAAAACATCTGATATTCAGATATTTATCTTTAATATTTCAAAGATTTTTACTAGGGGAGATATTGAATTTAAATTTCACAAGTTTAATGAAAATTTGGGTGGCTCTTTTGCGGACGTGTTACGTTCGTTTGATGACTTGGTTATTTGTATGGATGAAGCGCATCGTTACTATGCCCCAGCATCAAAGAAAGCGATTAATTATCTGAATCCAGTGTTGGGGTTGGAATATACTGCTACACCTAAGAGTACAAATAAGAATATTATTTATCACTACGGATTAGAGGATGGAGCTGGGAAGTTTTTGAAGATTCCGGTTGTTATGGGAAGAACAAATACAGCAGGATATTCAGATGATGATATAGAGGAAATGAAGTTGAAAGATGGAATCAAGCTTCATGAGAGAAGAAAGTCCATCGTATATAAATATTGTATAGATAATCAATTAGAACAGGTAAAGCCAATTGTTTTGATAGCTTGTAAAGATACAACACATGCTAGAAAAATAAAAGAAAAAATAGATTCCGATGCTTTTTTTGGAGGTCGTTATGTTGGTAAGGTTATTGAAATTGACTCCAGCACAAGTGGTGCAGAGACAGAAGAAAACATTCAGAAATTACTAACCATTGAGAAAAATACCAATCCAATTGAGATTGTGCTGCATGTATATAAGCTGAAAGAAGGTTGGGATGTAAATAATCTGTTTACGATTATCCCACTTAATGCTGCAAAGAGTGATATATTGGCACTTCAAACTATTGGTAGAGGATTGAGGCTTCCTTTTGGTGAGATAACGGGTATTGAGGAATTAGATACCTTGGATATTGTTGCTCACGATCATTATCGAGAGATTGTGGATGATATCAAGAATAACCCTGTATTTAAGAAGAGAAATCTTGATGAGGAAGATATACCGAACACAAAAACAGTTATGGTAGAGCCAGCAGTTGAGAACCAGCAGATTTCATTATTTGATGAAGCGTTATGCGAAAGTAAAGTGAAATCATACCAAGATTTGAATAATGAAAATGTGCTGGAGAATCTGTTTGCTGAGTATCAGAAAGCATTTGTAAAGAAAGTAGCACCCAAGAAGTCCGAAAGTGATAGTGGACAGATGTCTATTTTTGATTATTTTGCTAACAATGATGAAAAAGAAACAAATGATGGCACAGCATCAGATCACAAAATGACACAGACGGGCATGGGCACTGATGCAGTTGATACATCATTTACTGTACATCAGGGGGATACTTCATTACAGATTGATTTACAGAAGTCATCTGGCAGTAAGAATGTATTGCCATATGCAAAACAAGAGTTTATCAAGAAAGTTGAAGAGTTAAAGAAAGTTGCTATCTCTGTTCCAAAGATTGGAATTAGCTATAGTTCAACAATTACATTTAAGTCTTTTACTGTTAAACGAAATATTATGGATTTTGATGTTGCGGCATCGAGAATCGAGAGATATGACGCTGTAAATGGTAAGTTGCTGCAAGTGCTGGATGCAGATGCACTTATTGTAGAAAATCCTGAGAATATGCTTGCAGTTTCTTTATTGGAGAGTATTCCGGAGTTTAGTTCTGATGATGCAGAATTTATTCTTGAGGTGGTTGATCAGTATCTCGCATTAATCGAAGGTACGGATGAAGAAAAAAAGAAGATTGTCCGTAGATATGCAACTGTTATAGTAGAGGACTTAAGAAAACAGATATATGCGTCAAAGGAAGAAAGCACTGAGTTTGTATTTAACGTTCAGAAAGACCTTATTGTATTCAAATCATTTGCGAAGAATATGAAGGAAAATGGACGATTGAATTTTAAGAAGGAAGTGCCAGATAAGAAAAATATTAAGCAATATTTGTTTGAAGGATATAAGAAATCATACTATGCAGAGAATGCATTTGATAGTGATGATGAGAGAAGGTTGTCTGTGGTATTAGAAGAGGATTCAGAAGTTATTAGATTTATAAAGCCACCTTTGAATCAGTTAGGACTATTTTATAAGGCGGCAAAACAGTATAATCCTGATTTCTTAGTAGAGACGGCTGACAAGAAATATATGATTGAAGTGAAGGCCGCAAATCAAACAGATAATGAAGATGTACAGGAAAAAGCAAAGGCTGTAATTAAGTGGTGCGAATGTGCATCGCAGGTGGATGCGGACGGAAAGACTTGGGAGCACCGCCTAGTGCCAGGGGATAAGATTATAGTAGGTAATACATTCAAATATGTAATTGGTATGGCAATTCCTGTTGTAGTAGACGGAGAATAAACGGAGGTTGTAGATGGCTGATATAAAGGATTTTAAACATGCTATTGTTCGACAGAAGATTTTAGATGCAGTACGAAAAGACTTAATAGGACCAACATCAGATTGTGAACAATTGAATGAAGTACCAACGAATAGTTATATTACGGGATTATTATATCCTGCTGATACAGATGTAACGGAAGATGAAAATTACAATGATGTAGAGTTTATAGAAAAGAATTTTGATGCTGATGGAGAAAATTTGGAGGCAGGAATTTTTGAAGAAGAGGAACCAGAGGATAGAGTAAAAGGTGGTTTTCAGAAGCCGTCTTCTATAGGTGTGTCTTTCTATGTCTCTGATGATGTTCAAAAGGTAAATGCTTATATTAATTGGGGAAAGTATTATGCAGAACAGGTGCAGGGGGAAGTAATAGATGAAACCTTAGAAGAAGATGCAGAGAATAAGAAAAAAAAGAAACATACCATATATATTCGTGAGCAGATGAATGATGTTGTGGAAATCGATTTTAATCTGATGGGGCGTTCGAAGCAGATTCCACTTGAGTCTAATGGAAACATCTATATTTATGTTATGAAGATGCAGTTAGACAATGGATACAAGATGGTATCGGTTTATTTGCATAATAATGATAAGTCAGATGGCGATGAAAAAGAATATGCAAAGGTAATGTTCCAAGTGGAGATGCTCATAGCAGATGATTTGATGAGTCCTATTTTTGTACCAGAATATCTCTGTAGAAAAGTTGAATTAGAGGATGAATATTATTATAAAGGCAGACCAGTTTATGCAAGAGGAAGAGGTTGTGCTGCTACTTGGGAAAAGAAAGCAGAGGAGATAAATGCAACTGCTATAAAATCATCATTTATTCCAGATTATGAAATTCCAAGTGTAAGTGCACAGATAGATGATATGCCGGAGCATGCCTTTTCGATGCTTCAGATGGGCTCACCAAAGAAAAAGTCAGAAGTTATTCAGAATCTTCGTACATTGACAGAAATGTATGGAAGTTGGATTACAGATGCATTGACAAACGACGAAGCTATGCATGATGATAAATTTAAGGCAACAGGTCAGACCATTATTGATAAATGCAATGATGCAAATCGTAGGATGAATGCTGGAATTGATTTGATTGAAAACAATGATAAGGTATATCAAGCGTTTGTATTTATGAATCAAGCAATGTATTTACAGAGAAGTATTACAGCTTTTTCAAAAGATTATGGTAATGGCATTCCTTGCAGCTTAAGAGATTATATGACTGATATGCCAGAAAAAGGAAGAAAGAAAGATCACAGTGAGTGGAGACCATTCCAGATTGCATTTGTTCTTTTGAATTTGTATGGGATTATGGATGGTGAGTCTCCGGAACGAAATATTGTTGATTTATTATACTTCCCTACTGGTGGTGGTAAGACAGAGGCATATTTAGGGCTGATTGCTTTTACTATAGCATATAGGAGACTGACAGCTTCAGATGAAACTGATTATGAGAAAGATGGTGGAGTAACAGTATTTTTAAGGTACACGCTTCGTTTACTTACAACTCAGCAGAGAGACAGACTGATGCGTCTTATTGTTGCAATGGAACAATTGCGTGAGAAGAATGAAAAATTATATGGTAAGGAAAGAATTTCAATTGGATTCTGGGTTGGAGGTAATGTTACCCCAAATAAATTTAGCGAATACAGTGATTCTGATCAATTTAATAAGAAAGAATTTATAAGGAAGCTTACAAAGCAGATTATTAAATGCCCTTATTGTGGTAAGGAAATCACACGGGATGAATATGACATCAATGAAAAGGGAAAGTATGTTAAAATTCATTGTGCAGATAAGAATTGTATGTTTTCGTTAAAAACAGGAAGAACCATACCGGTTTATCTTGTTGATGAGGAAATTTATGCAAAGTGTCCTACTGTGATTATTTCTACTGTAGATAAATTTGCGAGACTTCCATGGTCTGAACGAGTTGGTTTGCTATTTGGCAGAACAGATAGATATTGTAGTAGATGTGGACATATTGCTATTGGAGAAAAGCATGCAGGAAGACATAATGCAGATGTCGCAGCGGGATTGGAAAGGGCTGAAACGGTTGCATGTAAACCATTCTATCCTCCTGAGCTAATTATACAGGATGAACTTCATTTAATTACTGGTCCTCTTGGAACGATTTATGGTGGATATGAAACTGTTGTAGAAGAGATGTGCTGTATTGAGAAGAATGGAAAGAAGATTCGACCTAAGTATATTGTTTCAACAGCAACTATTAGAAATGCTGGGGAACAGATTAAGTTTCTTTATGGTAGAAATGAATTTGCACAATTTCCGCCAAGTGGCTTTGATACAAGAGATTCATTTTTTATTAAGGAAGTACCGCTTCCAACTGAAAATTTAGTTGATGCTTCAGAAGAAAAAATCAGTAGAATGATTAGTGATGGAAAAAAGCCATTTCGTCAATATGCTGGTATATGTGCGAGCGGACAATCTGTAAAAACAACGCTTATTCGTTTGTATTCGATTATTTTGCAAACAACACTAGATATAGCAAAGAATCCGGAATATGAGGATTATATTGATCCATATTACACATTGATTGGGTACTTTAATAGTATTCGAGAATTGGGTGGTGCAGTGCGCCTTCTTGACGACGATATAGCAAGCCGTATTCGTGTTGTAAAGAATAAATATAATAGCTCAGAACAGAGGTATCTCAGTTTTGAGGGAAAGAAGGAAATTACATCTCGCATACCCTCATGGGAGATTGCGCAGGTTCTTGAAAAGTTAGCAATTTCTTATGATAAAAACAAGGAGAAGCAAGGCTGTTATGATGTTGTTATTGCAACTAATATGATAGCAGTAGGTATGGATGTTGACCGTTTAGGACTTATGTCAGTTGTAGGTCAGCCAAAGCAGAACTCTGAATATATTCAGGCAACAAGCCGTGTGGGTCGACAGCATCCTGGAATTATTTTTACTGTTTATAATCCTTACAGACCAAGGGATTTGTCTAATTATGAGAATTTTGTTGGTTTCCACTCACAGATGTATAGATATGTAGAAGGAACTACAGCAACGCCATTTGCGGCTAGAGCTAGAGACAGAGTATTACATGCATTGGTAGTTTCTTTACTAAGATTACAGGTAGAGAAGATGGCTGATAATGGTGGAGCATCAAACATTAATGATATTACTGATGAACAAATCAAAGATATAAAAGACAAAATTCTTGAGCGAGTTAAGATAACTGCACCATCGTCTTATGTAGATACAGAGAAAGAAATGGATGAGTTTATCAATACTTGGAAGAACATTGCAAAAGACGAAAAGCTATATTATTTTGTTCCAGCAGTAGCTGATGATAAGAAGAGGCTGCTTACATACTATGGTGAATATTATGGAGACAAAGAAAAACCAACACTAAGTTCTATGCGTGATGTTGAGCAATCATCAACAGTTTTTTATTGGGAGGGTGTCTGATGAATTTTTATAAAAAATTGGGCGAGATTCGTCCGAATCAGTTAATAACTACATATGGACCAGGCTCGATAATGGATGCTGTAAATGATTCATTGACAGTTTTAGATATAGAGTACTGGGATACTAACAATATTGGTAAAGAAATTAGAGATGCAAGATTGGCTAGTTATATGAATGTTCGACGATTCTTTATGCCAAAGACAGGTGGAAAAGAGGATATTCCAGTTGTGTCATTTCCATACTACCATGTGTGTTCAAAGGGAACATGCAAATTCTTATTTGATATGAGAGATTACTTTGATATGGACCAGTACAAAAAGAATCAAGGTGAAGTGAAATGCCCTAAGTGTGGATTTCCAGCATACCCTTCGAGATTTATAACAGTATGCGAAGATGGGCATATGGACGATTTCCCTTGGAGATGGTGGGTACATCATGGAGAAACAAGTTGTAAAGAAGATATGTACCTAAAATCAATGGGCAATACTTCATCACTTGCAGAACTTCGTGTTGAGTGTAATTGCGGTGCAAGGAGAGTTATGTCTGGAGCAATGCAGAAGGAAAAATTTGCTGGTCTATGCTGTTCAGGAAACCATCCGCATAGACCAGGAGCAAAGGCGAAAATTTGTAAGAAGAGTGTAATACCTAGCCAGCGTGGTGCATCTAATGTGTATTTTACAGTTACAAGAAATGCAATATCAATTCCACCTTGGACAAATCCTATTAATGATATCATGGGTGCACAAAGAGCAACTATTGAAACATTGGTAGAGGCTATGGGAGAAGAGGCAGGTCTTTCATTTGCTTATCAGAAGTATTTTGGAGATAAATATTCTTATGAAGACTTTAAAGCTGCCTATGATAGATTAAGCCAAAATATCAAAGAGTTTACTGAACTTAAAGAAATGGAGTATGCAGCTATTACGCATCATGAGGATGTCGAGTATCAACATGATGTTAAGTATTTCAAAGCAGAAGAAGTTGCTTTGAGTGAAAGTTTAAAAGAGTATATTTCTAGGATTACTAAAATACATAGATTACGTGAAGTACGAGTTTTGACAGGTTTTACAAGATTGGAAGCACCAGAACCAGAAGTGGATGAGCAGTCACATATCGTAAAATTGAAGTGCTCTTCGGGAGAAAAATGGCTTCCGGCAGTCGAAATCAATGGTGAAGGTGTATTCATTGAATTAAATAAGGAAAAAATAAACCAGTGGATGCAGATAGAGACTGTGAAATCTCGTTCTGATAAATATGAGGAATGTTATGCAGCATATTGTCAGAAAAAAGGATGGGAGAATTTTAAACCAAGAAATGCAGAGTATGTGTTGTTACATACACTTTCACATATGCTGATTAAGGAAATGTCTATGCAGTCAGGATATTCGTCATCTGCATTACATGAGCGCATTTATAGTAGTGAAAAAATGTGTGGAATTTTAATTTATACAGGTGCGGCAGATAAGGAAGGCTCACTAGGTGGACTTGTTGAACTTGGCGGAATGAATAAGTTTTTGCCGCTTTTAAAAGGGGCACTGGAGAATGGTTTAACATGTACAACAGACCCAGAATGCTTTATGAAGAATCCGACGAGTGAGAGATTAAATGGGGCTGCCTGTCATTCTTGTACTATGATATCAGAAACTGCATGTGAAAATGGTAACCGCCTACTTGATAGAGCGTTAGTTGTACCAGTACCGGAGCATGAGGAAATGGGATATTTCAGAGAATTGGTGAGAGATTTATGTGGAATACAAGTGTAAAAATCGAATATATCGCAGGTCTGATTGTAGATGCACTTGAAAATTATTCTGTTAATAGAGAGAATGCACAGTTTCGTCTTGTGATTGAAGAACTTAGAAATCATTTTACTAATTGTTCTGAACAAGAGATAACAGATATAATCAGCCTTTGTATGAAGATGTATTCGTCAAAGAAAATTGAACACGCAGAACTTGTTCTTACTGCACCAGATTCATTCCGTGTGAAAACATTAAGAACCAAAGATACAATGCGTAATATGATAGAGAATACGGAAAAGAGTCTTACTATAACTGGTTATTCAATCTCAGATTATTTTGCCGAAATGCTCGATGTTATTATTAAAAAAAGCCAGCAAGGAGTATATGTTCGTATATATGTAAATGATATAGAAAAGCAGAAAGAAGCACTTGACAGGCTGATGTCATATCGTTCGAGATTCTTACAGATATATGAATATCAAAAGCAAGAAGATGACAAGATGGCAGCATTGCATGCGAAACTTATTGTATCAGATGTAAAGAAATCACTGGTGTCGTCAGCTAATCTTTCATATCACGGAATGCAAGGAAATATTGAAATGGGATTCTTGATTGAATCCCATGATAAGGCAAAGCAGATAGAGGAAGTTATGAAAGAAATGGTAAGGATGAAGGTGTTTGGAAAATATAAATAAACTGTTTGAATGGATGCGAAGGAGAACGTATGGATGATATAGAAGACACTAATTATAAGTTTAATTCCC
>OGQI01000808.1_pt1 | contig 23319 bp, 23 predicted proteins | sample 1553171 | NCBI WGS metagenome assembly OGQI01 (sample SAMEA2579988, study PRJEB22360) | human gut metagenome | biome: human gut; feature: human-associated habitat; material: faeces | place: Denmark | collected 2008/2010
TATTGGAATTTAAACAATGAAAAAGAAAAAAATCACACAAGTTTTTGAAAGAGCCCTTTTTATTTTTTTAACAAGTTTTATATATGATAGTCACGATATTATTATGGAAGACTTATGTACTATTGTTTTGGGAGTGCTTATTGCACTGGTAATATTTTCTGTTTGCGGATAATATGGAAAATAAAACAAATATTGTAATATTGGTTGTTGTATTAGCTGTTTATGGCTTGAATCAGCTGGTTTTGAAGAATTTGGGAATTCCATTTTTCAATAATTATCTCAATGATCTGCTGGCTGTGCCATTATTTTTCGCTTTAATAAACAGCATTTCATTATACAGGTCAAATACGCAGGTGACATCCTTAAAATATCTGACTTTAATTACAATATTTCTATCTTTTTTAGGTGAGTACATAGCTATTTTTTTAAGACCTGGAAGTGTTTCTGACTGGTGGGATGTTGTGTGTTATTTTATAGGAATGTTTGTATATTACTTAATTACAAATATAATAGTTAAGCCTATATAGTTCAGAAGGTAGAACGATTGACTCGTAATCAATAGGTCTGGGGTTCGATTCCCCATGTGGGCTTTTTAAAAAATCAATTGGAGGTTGCTTTAATGGAATCTAAAGATTTGATTATAATAATTTGTGCAATTATTGTCGGGGCATGTATTATAGCATTTGCAATTGCTTTTGCTGATGATATCCATGATGATGAAGACGATACTGTGTCTACTAACTGCACTGCTGAAAATATAACCAATAATACAACTGCAAACACAAGTGACAACACTAAGCCGAATTCAGGAGTTTATGTTGTAAGTGAAGTGGTAAAATATAATTATCAGGCAGATGACGGCAGCTATTATCGTGAAGTAACTTATTCTGATGGTGGTTTTAGACAGTACAATACGTCTAGCGGAAAATTAATCGGGTCCAGCTATGCTTCAGACCAGAAATATTTGCCTAGTATGGAATAAGGAGTTTTAATACTCCTTATTTTCCAACTAGTGTTATGAAATCATATTTTTATTTTGTTTTAATGTGTTTTTACTATTTTAAAATGATATTATAATCATTCTTTTTGTTTAAGTTTGTAATAACTAAGGTTATAAATTATATGGAATAAATGTTTAGTCATTTAACAAGCTTTATATATAATGAAGAAAAGAAGTAATAATAACCTTTAAGGGCGGGTTTTAATAATTTAAAACTTTATAATGTATTATTCTTTAAAATAAGTGAGTAAAACTCACAGTAGTCGATTAACGGATTATAAAACTATAATCAATTATAATCTTATTTTATATTCTGTATTGTGTTTAATTTAACAGATACGGTATTTGGTGGACTATTTTTAAATTTACTATAGCGATAGCTATATTTTTAACGATAATAAAATTTACGGAAAAACTATAAAAGGTTGATATAATGGCAAAAGCAAAAGCAAGACGTAGAGTACGTGACACATGGAAAGAAAAATCCTGGTATACTATTAAAACACCAGTAAACTTTGAAGACAAAGAAATTGGAGAAACTCCAGCAAGAGACCCTGATTATCTCATTGGTAGGGGAGTAGAAGTTACTATGAGGGAATTGTCTGGTGACTTTTCCAAACAATACATCAAACTCAGGTTTGAAATTGATAATGTAGCAGGAGATGTTGCAAACACCAAATTTACTGGTCACAAAACTACTACTGATTATGTAAGAAGCATGATTAGAAGAGGAACCAGTAGAATCGATGCTTCTTCTGTTGTTAAAACTAAAGATGATCGTAAAGTTAAACTTCATGTACTTGCAGTAACTACCAGAAGAGCTAAATCTTCCCAACAAAAATACATGAGACAAGTTATCAATGATTTATTAGCTGAAACTGCAGCAGAAAAATCTTTCGATGAATTAATAAAACTTGTTGTTAACGGTAAATTAGCATCTGAAGTTTATCACAATGCTAAAAAAATCTACCCTCTTAAAAGAGTGGAAATTATCAAAAGTAAAGTATTAAACTAAATACTTTTACTTATTTTTTTTCATTTCATTATATCACAATGTTATATTTCATTGTAAAAAAATAATAAATTAAAACTCCACATTCGGTACAGTTTTTTCATCTTCAGGAATTTCAATAAAGTTTGCAGTTTTAAATCCGAATAACTGTGCAACTAAATTGCTTGGAAATTGTTCACAGCTGTTGTTGTAGACTAAAACATAATTATTGAAGCTTTCTCTATAAATGGCTATTTTATCTTCACTGTTGCTTATTTGTCTTTGCAAATCCAAAAAGTTTGAATTGGCTTTTAGTTCAGGATACTTTTCAGCTATTGCAAATAAATTAACAAGACTTCGGGATAGCTGGGAATTTGATTTCTGTATGTCTTCTATATTTCTTGCATTCATTAATGAAGCTCTGGCCTGACTTACCTGAGTAAATGTGTCATGTTCATGTTTTGCATAACCTTTAACAACTTCCACAAGATTTGGAATTAGGTCGGTTCTTCTTTTTAACTGAACATCAATTTTACTCCAGGAATTTTTTACCCTGTTTCTTTTAGTCACTAAGTCATTGTAAATTGAAATGATGTAGTAAATGATTCCTGCAATTATTATTAAGGTAATTAAAGCATAAATGAAACTTCCGGGAATTGCAATTCCAATTTCAAAACTTACGAATAAGATAGCCAGTACGATAATTATCTTATATAATGTTCTCATAGGATAGATTATGGTTAATATATTATATTAATTATATGGTTAAATTAGGTAGCTTTTTATATTATCCTTTAGAAATATTATTGTGTTGATAATATGGTTGAAAAGTTAATAATGATTAATTGGGGTTATGTTCTAATCCTGTTTTTATTGGGATTCTTAACATACAAAAGAAAATCCTTAGACGCTCTTGGATCAGTTGTTATGATTATTATGGGAGTTATCATTATTTTCTCAGCAGGATTTAACTGGTTATTATTAATTTTAATATTCCTTATTTTAAGTCTGGCGGCTACAAAATTCTCAAAATCCTATAAAAAATCTTTAGGGGAATTTGAAGGTAGAAGAACTTCTAAAAATGTTATTTCAAATGGTATTGTAGCAGTTATGATGGCTGCATTTGGAGGTTATTACTTATCATTTGTCGGAGGATTTATTGGGGCAATAGCTACTGCAACAGCAGATACTTTAGCCAGTGAAATAGGAGTATTGCATCAGCCTAGATTAATTACTACTTTTAAAAAGGTCGAACCGGGAACTGACGGAGCAGTATCTGTTTTGGGAACTGTTGCAGGCATGATTGGTGCAGCTATTGTTGGTATTTGTGCTTATTTGCTTGGAATTATTAATGATCCTGTTTTAGCCATTATTTTAGCAGTTATTCCAGGAACCTTGGGTTGTTTTATGGACAGTATCCTTGGAGCAGTCTTTGAAAGAAAAGATTTGCTTACAAATGAACATGTAAATCTTATAGCTACTATTACCGGAGCTTTAATCGGTATTTTACTTGTTTAATTAATTATTTTAATAAGTTAAAACAGATAGTAAATCATGTCTGTAGCAGAGTTTAATTTTGATATTGCTGTTTCAACACTTATTGCAGTAATTATTGCAGTATATTATAAACGCAGGTATGGTGATGAGATTTTTAAGGATAAACGTACCTGGGTTAAGATACTTGTGCTGTTTTTTGTTGCAAATTTAATTAAAGTTTTAATTAAACCTTTAATAGGTTTCTAAAATCTGATTTTTTTAAATAATTTTATAACTATTGAAAAATATATTTAAAAGTATTATATTAAGGTGACATTATGAAGGGAATAGTTTTAGTTATGGATGGTATGGGGGACCGTCCACTTAAAGAATTTGATAATCAAACCCCTCTCCAAGCAGCCAATACTCCGAATATGGATGAAATGGCTAAAAATGGTATAACTGGAATTATGGATTCAATAGCTCCGGGAATTATACCTGGCAGTGACACTGCTCATTTGTCTATTTTAGGTTATGACCCTTACGAAGTATACACAGGAAGGGGCCCTTTTGAAGCGGCGGGTGTTGGAGTAGATGTTATTCCTGGAGATATTGCATTTAGGTGTAATTTCTCAACAGCTGATGAAAATGGTATAGTTACTGACAGACGTGCAGGAAGAATCAGAGAGGGAACTCATGAAATCGTTGAAGTGTTAAATACAATGGTTTTGGAAGATTATCCTGATATTAAAATTATTTTTAAGGAATCAACTGGTCACAGAGCAGTTTTAGTATTAAGAGGTGAAGGTCTATCTGATAAAGTAAGTGATGCTGATCCTAAAGTGGAAGGAAACAAACCTAAAGAAGTTATACCTTTGGATGATTCAGTTGAAGCTAAAAAAACTGCAGATATTTTAAATAAATTGGTAGTTAAATCTTATGAAATGATTAAAGACCATCCTGTTAATTTGGAAAGAATAGAAAACAATGAACCTCCTGCAAATATTATAATTCCACGTGGTGCAGGTGAAGTTCCGGTTGTAGAAGCTTTAAATGACAAATATGAAGTTAATTCTGCATGTATTGCTGAAACTGGTCTTATTATGGGAATAGGAAGATTTGCCGGTATGGATATTATTGAAATGGAAGATGTTACTGGTGGAATTGACACCAATTTGGAAAATATCAGAGACACAATTATTGACCAGGTTAAAAATTCAGACCATGACTTTTTCCTGATAAATATTGATGGGGCAGATGAAGCAGGTCATGACGGGCAGGCTGTTGAAAAACGTGACTTCATTGAAAAAGTTGACAGGGTTGTTATGAGTGAACTTAAAAAACTTGAAGATGTTTATATTTTCTTGACTGCTGATCATTCAACTCCAATTTCTGTTTTAAACCACTCAGGAGATCCTGTGCCGGTTATTATTACAGGACCTGAAGTAAGAGTGGATGATGTTTGTGAATACTCTGAAGTAGCTGTTGCAAAAGGAGGGCTTTGCAGAATTAGAGGAGCAGACGTTATGAACATCATGATGGATTTAATGAACTATGCTCATAAGTTTGGAGCTTAAAAGAGTTGATTCAATGGCTGTTAAAAAACTGTTCGGAACTTCTGGAATTCGGGGGAAAATAAATTCTGAAGTTACATGTGAACTTGCATTAAATGTCGGTAAATCATTAGCTTGTTATTTGGGTAATGAGGGAACGGTAGTTTTAGGTTATGATACAAGAACTACTAATGTAATGCTTGACCAGGCTATTTGTGCAGGTTTGCTTGAAAGCGGAGTAGATGTAATTAAAATAGGAATGGTTCCAACTCCTTTGGTAGGTTATGCTACTGATAAATTAGGTGCTGATGCCGGAGTAATGCTGACTGCATCACATAATCCTTCACAGTACAACGGAATTAAAATTTGGAATGCTAACGGAATGGCATACACTTCAGCTCAGGAAGCTAAAATTGAAGAAATCTACTCAAATGAATCTTACACTTCAGTAAGCTGGGATAAAGTAGGTAGCTTAAGAGTTAACGAAGAAATTAAAGGAAGATATATTGATGATCTGGTAGGTATGGTAAATATTAAGCCAGGTTTAAAGGTTGTCATTGATTGTGCTTCAGGGGCAGGAAGTGAAATATCTCCTTTGGTATTTAGAAAAGCGGGCTGTGAGGTAACAACTCTTAATTCTCAGCCGGACGGTTTTTTCCCAGGAAGAAATCCTGAACCGAATGCAGAAAACCTGCAAAATCTGATGAAAACTGTAGTAGCCATTGGTGCAGACCTTGGAATTGCACACGACGGAGATGCAGACAGAATGATTACAATTGATGAAAATGGTGATATTTCTCCATTCGACTCTTTACTTGCATTAATGTCTAAAGAATTTGACGGAGACATAGTCACTACTGTAGATGCAGGTTTATGTATGGATGAATCTGTAAAAGGTAATGTTTTGAGAACTAAAGTCGGAGATGTAAATGTAGCTGAAGTCATAATAGAAAAAGATGCTGCATTTGGAGGGGAACCTTCCGGAACCTGGCTGCATCCTGATTTTTGTATGTGTCCTGACGGCATACTTTCAGGTTTAAGGATGGCTGAACTTGTATCAAACAAAGGCAAATTGTCCGAATTGCTCTTAGAGATTCCGTCTTACCCAAATATTCGTGAAAAAATAATCTGTTCTAAAGAAGCCAAAACAGCCGTTATGGAAAATATGGAAGATTTATTAAAAGACAGTTTTGATGATATTAAGGAAATTAATTCTATTGACGGAGTCAGATTAACTTTCAATGATGATAGCTGGGTTTTAGTAAGGCCTTCAGGAACTGAAGATTATATTAGAATAACTTTAGAGTCTAAAGACAGCACAAAAGCTCAAGCCATTAAAGAAACATGTGTTAAAATCATAAAAGAAAATATTTAAATTCTTTTTCATGCAACGGATTACTGCATGTTTTTTTTTAATCTTCTTTTTTTTCAATTAAAAAAATTAATTAATAAGTATAAACTTAACATATTATAATAGTTTATAAGTAATAACTTATGGGGTAATGAAATTGAAAGCTATAATTTTAAGTGCTGGTGAAGGTTCTAGAATGAGGCCATTAACCCTCACAAAACCTAAAACAATGTTGCCAGTAGCTGGAAAACCAATTATTCAGTACAATATCGAGTCTTTAAGAGATAATGGTATAACTGATATTTTGCTTATTGTACGTTATAAAGAAGAAATTGTTAGGAATTACTTTGGAGACGGAAGTGATTTCGGAGTCAATATTTCTTATAAAACTCAAAAAGACTTTTTAGGAACAGCTAATGCTATTTCATATGGTGAAGATTTTATTGATGATAGTATTATTGTTTTAAATGGAGATATTATACTTGATGATGAGATTATTCATGAAATAATTAAGAAGTACAATTATTTGTCACCTGATACTTTAATGCTTTTAACTGAAGTGGAAGATCCTTCAGCATTTGGTGTTGTTGAAATTGAAAACGGAAATATTAAAAACATTGTAGAAAAGCCAAAACGTGAAGAGGCACCAAGTAATTTGGTCAATGCTGGAATTTACATATTTAATAAGGATATTTTCGATAAAATCCGTGAAACAGAAATCTCTGAAAGAGGAGAATATGAAATTACTGATTCAGTATCTTTACAAATTGAAGATAATAAAACAGTTATCGGACATAAAACTTCTAAAGATTGGATTGATGTTGGCAGGCCATGGGAATTAATTGAAGTAAATGAAGAATTAATTGGCAAGCTTAAAACAGAAATTAAAGGAACAGTGGAAGCTGGAGCAGTTATTCATGGTGAAGTATTTTTGGATGAGGGAAGTGTTATTAAGGCTGGTGTTTACATTGAAGGAAATGTATATATTGGTAAAAACTGTGATATAGGTCCTAACTCCTATATTCGTGGAAATACTTACTTTGGTGATAATGTTCATGTTGGAAATGCTGTTGAGATTAAAAACTCAATTATTATGGAAAATACAAATGTTAGTCATTTAAGTTATGTAGGTGACTCTGTTATAGGTTCTAACTGCAATATAGCAGCAGGAACAAATATAGCTAATTTGCGTTTTGATAATGCAACCATTAAAACTAAAATTAAAAATCAGAAAATAGACAGCGGAAGACGTAAATTGGGAGCTATTATCGGTGATTCTGTAAAGACTGGTATTAACTCAAGTTTTTCTCCAGGTGTAAAAGTAGGCCATAACTCCACTATCGGATCAGGTGTGCTGTTATACGAAGATTTACCTTCCGATACAAGAGTATTGGAAAAACAAACTCATATTATTCAAAAGAAAAAGAAAAAAAATTAATTAAATGGTGATATTATGGAAAATAAAAAAGACTCTGTTGTAATATGTCCCGGTGCACAAGTACTCGGTGATGTTGAATTAGGTGAAGATGTATCAATTTGGCACGGAGCTGTTGTTAGAGGAGATGTGGATTCTATTAAAATAGGTAACAACTCTAATGTACAGGATAACTGTGTATTACATTGTACTGAAGATTTCCCGATAACAATTGGGGATAATGTATCTGTAGGCCATGGTGCTGTTGTTCATGGATGTACTTTGGAAGACAATGTACTCATCGGAATGAATGCAACTGTGTTAAATGGAGCACACATTGGTAAAAATTCTATTGTAGGGGCTGGAGCTGTTGTAAGTGAAGGTAAAGAATTCCCTGAAGGCAGTCTAATTTTAGGAGTTCCTGGCAAACTAATAAAGGAAGTTACTCCTGAACAAATTGAACATATTCAAGAAAATGCAGATAATTACAAAAAACTTTCAAAACAATATAAATAAGGTTAAAAAATGAAACCAAGGGCAATAGTTAGTGAAATGGATTCCTATGTTCCAGGTAAATCTCAGGATGAGATAGCTAGTGAATTCAACTTAAATAAAGATGATATAATTAAATTAGGATCTAATGAAAATCCATTTGGCCCATCTGCTAAAGCTATTGAAGCTATCGGAAAAGAATGTAAAAACATAAACAGATATCCAGAATCAGTTTTAAACGAGCTTCAACAAGAATTGGCCAATTATTCTGGGGTTAAACAATCCCAGGTTATTATTGGTGGTGATGGTGCTGATGAAATCATTGATGTTTTAGCTAAAACATTTATTGACGAAGGTGATGAGTTTATTGTACCTCTACCTTCTTACATGTATTATGAGTATTTATTGCAGCAATACGGTGCTCGTCCGGTTTATGCTAAATGGAATTTGGAAGAAAACAAATTGGATACAGATTCAATTTTAAATTCTATAAACGATAAAACAAAAATGATTTTCTTATGCACACCAAATAATCCTACAGGTACTTTAATTGATGAAAAGGATATTAGAGATATAGCCTCTGGAAATCCTGATGTTCTGATTGTTGTAGATGAAGCCTACTTTGAGTATGCTGAAGTTACAAACAAGGATTTGATTAATGAATTTGACAATATTTTCATTATCAGAACCATGTCTAAAGTAATGGGATTGGCTGGAATGAGAATGGGTTATGGTTTAGCTTGCAGTGAGATTATTGAATATATGCACAGAATTAAACCGGTATTTTCTCTAACAAGATTGTCTTATGTAGCTGCTCTTAATACTTTGAGGGATAAGAACTACATTGAAACATCTATTGAAAAAGGTATTGAAAGCAGGGAATATCTTTATAATGAACTGTCAAAAATCGATTCATTGAATGTTTTCCCGTCTAAATCTAATTTCATGTTAATTGGCATAAAAGACACAGGATTTACAGCATCTGAATTTGCATTTGAACTTATGAAAAAAGGTGTTATTGTAAGGGACTGCACATCATTTAAAGGATTGGATGAATATTGGATTAGGATAAGTATCTGTACTTTAGAAGAGGATAAAAAATTCATAGACATTGTAAAAGAGGTATTGTCCTAATGTATGTAGGCGGAACTGTAATTTCTTCTGTTGAATTTCATGGAAATATGTCTTTAGTTATTTTCATGTCAAAATGTCCTCTTGCTTGCCGTTATTGTCATAATGCTGAACTTTTAGATGACAACACCCAACTAAGTTTTGAAGAAATTAAAAAAGAAATAGATGATGCTGCTGATTTTATTGATGCAGTTGTAATATCTGGAGGGGAACCTCTGGTTCAAAGTGATGCAGTTATTGAAATACTAAAATATGTGCATAAATTAGGTCTCAAAACAAAATTGGATACCAGTGGAATTTATCCCGATAAACTTGAGAACATTTTAAAACTGAATATTTTGGATTTCATTTCTTTGGATGTTAAAGCACCTTTTGAAAAATACAGGAAAGTTACAGGATCCAATGTCGGTTCTCAGGTTCACAAATCAATGAATCTTATAAATAAATATGGGGTTCACCTGGAAGCCAGAACAACTTATGTCCCGACATTACATACTAAAAAGGATATTTATAATTTGGTAATGGATATTGAAGCTGAAGTTTATACCATTCAACAATTCAGGAATAGGAATGTTTTAGACCCTGCATTGGAGGAAGTGGAAGTTCCAAATCCTCATGATTTAAGAAAACTTGCAGAATACGTAAAACCTTATTTTGACGGTGTTGTAAAAGTAAAATCTGCAGAATTTGGAGAAGAAATAATATAAATTTGCTGGGAGGAGAAAAAAATGCCAATCTTATCATTTTCAAGTCAGGATATTGATATAATCACTGGAAAAAAGACAATGACAATACGTAAGCTTTGGAAAACTCCTCTTAAAAAAGGCGACAGACTTTATTGTTATTGGAATTTGGTTTCTAAAGAAAAAAAGAAAATTTTTGAAGCTAAAGTATTGGATGTGCAAACAATTCCTTTTTCTGATTTGAAAGATAATGATGAACTTGCCAGAAAAGAAGGATTTGAAAGCGCGGTGGAAATGGTTAAGGATTTCAAAAAAATGTATGCTGGCAAAATTGAGGATTCTGAACTATTTCAAATCATTTACTTTGAAAAATTAGATGTAAATGACTGGAAAGGGGATAAAATTGATGAAAAGGCTATGATAACACAAAGAGCAGATATTCTTTTTGACAGCGGTAAATTTGATAAATCTACAATGTGTTATGATGCTGCCTTAAGAATTGATCCTGATGATGTTTATCTATTAAATAAACAGGGAGATAATCTATCAAGGCTGGGCCACTTTGATCAGGCAATATTTTGTTATGATAAGGCTTTAAAAATAGAACCTCATAATGAATATATATTAAATAATAAGGCTATAGCTTTACTTAACTCCGGAAAACTGGATGATGCTTTGAAGGTTAGTGATATTGCACTGGCCATAAATCCGAACAGTTCAATTGTTTTATATTGGAGAGGATTTATTTTAGAAGTTTTAGGTAAATTTGATGAAGCTTTGGATGTTTACGACCATCTGATTTTAATAGATAGTGAAAATCCTGAAGTATGGAACTCAAGAGGAAATTTATTGTCTGATATGGGCAAATTGGAAGAAGCTATTAAATCTTTTGACAGGGCTCTTGAAGTATGTTTTGATGATTCTGAATTGGATGCAGGTTCTATAAATCGTATGGGTAATGCTTATATTGATTTGGGTAAATTAGATGAAGCTCTGGAATGTTTCAATACAGCTATTTCTTTAGAAAAACACAATATTGATTTTTTATTAAATAAAGGAGTAGTTTTAATGGAGCTGGGAAAATTTGAAGAAGCTGTAGAAAGCTTCAATAAAGTTTTACTTAAATCTCCAGATAATGAAGATGCATTTTTCCTAAAAGAGGAATGTCTGGATAATTTGTAACATCTCTTTCTCAATTATTTGAGGATATAAAATTGTATTTTTACCTGAGGATTTTTTCCAATTATTTAACTAACAACTGTTAGTTTTATATACTATCAAAACAATAGTATAACTAACAACTGTTAGTTTTGGGATATTCATGAAAACACAAACAAAAGATAAAATATTTGACACGGCTTTGGATTTATTTTCTAAAAAGGGATATGATTCAGTATCTGTTAGAACAATAGCTTCAGAAGTTGGAATTAAGGAAAGTTCAATTTATAATCATTATTCAAGTAAAAAAGATATTTTAATGTCAATTTTAAACTATTTTGAAGAGTATTTTAAAGGAAATCCGTTAGATGATGAAAATATCAGAAAATTACTTGAAGAAAATCCTGAAGAATTTTATCATCAGGGATCTGAAATGTTTAAACAGCAGATTTTTGAAGAAAAGATTTTAAAAATCATGAAGCTGATTTTTGTTCAGATGTATCAGATAGATGAAGTTAAGGAATTTTTCCTGCGGGAGATACTTGGAGGGTCTACTGACTTCTGGAGTGATGTTTTTGAAATAATGATTCAGAAAAATGTAATTGGTAGCGACTGCAATCCAAATAAATTGGCTGAAATGTACTTTGGATTTTCAATGTTCAAGTTATGGGAAATATTTCTGAAATATGACGACTTTCCAAAAGCAGAAATTGAAATCATGTTTGATGAAGTTGAAGAGTATCATAAATTCCTGCTTGATAGTGTAAGGGCTGATAAAAATGAGTAATTTGGATTCACCTTATGAAGTTAATGACAGTTATTACAGGGATGTCAAAAGATTTGCCAGTGAATTTTTAGACTTTGCTCACAACTACTTTGATGATGATGAAAAAATTCTTGAAGGATTGATTGTCACCATATATTGGAAGATGTGCTGTGATAAATTTTCTTCTTTAGAACAAATAATTGATTATTTGGAATATATAGGTGATTTTAATGATCAGCTTCCCTATTTAAGAAAATGGGAAAATGTTGATTTTTCTCCGTATCTGGTTTTGGGGGAGTGGTTTTGTAAAAATGCACAAAAATACTTATCATCATATACATTTAATTTAAATGATTATTTGAAAAAATATGAAGATATACCTAAATCAAAGCAAGAGGAAATATTTTTTAATAGTCCGAAAGAACTATATTATTTAAACATGCTTTGCTCTGAAATAATGGGAAGAATTTTCAGACCAGATTATGAATCAAGAAAAAGAAAAGCAATTGTCCTGCCAACATGTATGAAAATAGACCAAAAACACTGTCAGGCTGTTGAAAAAAGATTAGGTGAAGTTTGCACAGCCTGCAATCCTGAATGTGAAATAGCTAAAATAAATAATGAGTATGACTGCGAAATATATCTGGTTTCCCATAAATCCTCAGCATTTCAAAATGCAACAGATGAAGATAAAAAAGATCTGGCTATTGTTGGAGTTGCATGCCCGTTGAATTTAATATCTGGAGGATGGAAAGCAGCAACACTTGGAATGCCTCCACAATGCGTACTCCTTGATAAAGTGGCCTGCAGCAGGCACTGGCTTAAGGATGATGTTCCTTCATCAATCAATAAAAAAGAGTTAAAAAAAAATATTGGAAGTAAATTAATACTTCTTAATGTTTGTATTTTTTAATTAAACTTAATCCCCACTCAGTCATTGCATCTGCCTTTTCCTGAGAGTCAGATTCAGCAAAGCATCTGAAGATTGGTTCAGTACCTGATGGTCTGATAATTACCCATCCGTCTTCTTTTAGGATTTTAACACCGTCAGTGGTATCAAGTTCAAAATCAGTAGTGGTTTTTATTTCATCCGCTATGTTGTTCATAACTTCATCTTTCAAGTCATCACTGCATTCAATTTTTGTTTTTGTTGCATAGTAAACCGGAAGTTCTTCAACCAGTTTGGATAATGGTTTTTTCTCCTTAGCTATTGTTTCAAGTATTTTAGCTACAGTCATAACTGCATCTCTTCCATAAACAAAATCAGGGAAGATTAAACCACCGTTTTCTTCTCCACCAAATAAACCATTTTCATCTTTTAATTTACGGGCCACAAGTAAATCTCCAACAGCAGTAGCTATTACTTCACCGTTGTACTCTTCAGCAATATCATAAATTGCCTGTGAAGTTGCAACAGTTGTAACTATTGTACCTCCGTTGTTTTCTTTAAGCATCTGTTTTTCAACAAGTGAAAATGTTTTGTCTCCAAGTACAAAGTTTCCTTTTTCATCAATACAGATGGTTCTGTCTGCATCTCCGTCATGAGCAAGTCCGATATCTGCATTTAACTGTTTTACAACATTAATTAGCTCCTGTAAGTTTTCTTCAATTGGTTCAGGGTCACGACCTGGGAAAAATCCGTCTGCCTGACAGTTTAGAGTAGTTACATCACAGCCCAATTTTCTAATCAGGTAGGGGGCAGTGTATGATCCTGCTCCGGAACCGCAGTCAACAACAACTTTCAAATTAGCTTTTTTAATGGCTTCAACATCTACTTTGCTGATTGCTTCATCGATGTATTCATCAATAATTTTGTCATTGTGGTATAATTGGCCAATTTCACTCCAATGAGCTCTTTTCGGTTCTTCATCAAAATATAATTTTTCAATTTCCAATTCCATCTCATCAGGAATTCCAATACCTAATTCATCTAAAAATTTAATTCCGTTATATTTTGGAGGATTATGTGAAGCGGTAATCATAACTCCACCGTCATAATACTTGCGAACTCCATACTGGACTCCAGGAGTGGGCAGAATTCCTAAATCTACAACATCACAACCGGAAGATAAAAGTCCAGCTTTTACAGCTTCCATTAACATAGGACTGCTTGTTCTTGTATCTCCACCAACAGCTACTGTTCCTTGAACTACTGATCCGTAACATGCTGCAAGTCTGGATGCAAATTCAGGAGTTAAAACTTCATTAGCTACTCTTCTAACTCCAAAAGTCCCGAATAATCTTTTTTTATCTGACATTATTAATTGCCTCATAATTTTTTATATTACAGTTATTTTTATTTTTGATAAATAAAAAGTTAATGATGTCGAAAATTCTTTATTCTGCAGGGGATTTTACTTGATTGATAATGTTAATTTTTCAGCTTATTTTAAAAGCTTGCGTTAGACAATTTTTATTGCATCTCCGCTTGATAAGATAAGTTCCAGCTGGGAATTGTATTCTGTAACTGTTCCGACAACATTGACTTTCTTGCCTTTGTAACTTTCAACAGCAATTCCGTTATCTTCCAGCTGGGCTAACTGGCTCTCAAAAATTATTAAAGACATCTGTCCTGTTCCGTCATTGATAGTTAAAAAATAGCTGCTTTTACTTGCTGAGGCTTTAACGTCGCTAACAACACAGTCAATGCTGACTTCCTCATCAATCATGCCTCTGTTTATATCCTGAATTTCCACTTTTTTAACTTCAATTGAAGGGGTAAATATTATTAAACCGATTAAACCTATCAATGAAGTTATAAGAGCTATTTTCAGTAATTTGTCATCTGTAATTTCCATGAATTTATCTTGGTTTTTATTTTAAAAATAGCTGATAGGTTTTTATTTTAAAATATTGTTTTGCAAAATCTTTTTTTACATCAAAATATAATTTAAATATGTATGTTTGGTAACAGTGATTTAAAAAAAACAGATTTATATGCAATACTTGTTGGGATATTTTGTGCATCGTTGATTGTTTCAAATATAATTGCAAGCAAAACATTTGAATTGTATTGGGTAAGCTTGCCCTGTGCAGTTATAATATTCCCAATAATATATATTGTTAATGATGTACTTGCAGAGTGTTACGGTTATCAGAAAGCCAGAATGGCTATTTATTTAGGATTTTTCATGAATTTAATAGCTGTAATCTGTTATAATATAACCATGTTTTTACCGGCTCCTGCATATTTTACAGCTGATGCAGCTTTCCATGCAGTTTTGGGAAGTACTTTAAGATTATTGATAGCTAGTTTTATAGCTTATTTGGTCGGATCATTGATTAATGCAAAACTGATGGTTTATTTAAAATATAAAAATGAGGAAAAATTATTTTTCAGATGTATTGCATCTACATTTGCCGGTGAAGGAATGGATGCAATTATATTTATCACAATAGGATTTTTAGGAACAATGCCTCTATTTGCACTTCTAACTATGATTGTGGCACAGGCATTATTCAAAACAGCTTATGAAGTTGTTGTATACCCTGTAACAAGAAAAGTAATACAAAATGTAAAAGCTTTAGATGATTATTGAGTTTCATACATTGAAATTAACCTTTCAACTGTATCAATATCATCTACTCCTTTGTCTTTTCTGATGTTTTTAACAACAGGGAAACGCAGTGAGTATCCGGTTTCATATTCAGGACTTTCAACGATTTCACTGAATGCCACTTCCAATACGATTTTAGGTTCTACAACAATTTCTCTGCCTTTTGTAGACAGTTCGTATTCTTTCATTTTTTTAGTAAGGTATTCTAGTGTAGCATCATCAAGACCTGTAGCCACATAAGCAACTGTTTTTAGATTATTGTCTTCATCACGTAGGGATACTAGATATGAGCCGACAAAATCTCCTCTTTTACCGATACCGTATGTTCCGCCAACAACAACCATGTCCAATGTTTCAGGTTCTGCCTTATATTTAAGCATTTTTTTACCACGAAGTCCTGGAATATATGGCTCTCCAGCATCTTTAATCATTATTCCTTCGTGATGTTGAGCTATTGACAATTCAAACAGATCTTCCACTTCTTTAATAGTATCGGGAGTTCCATAAACCATGTTGCTTAAATTGATTTCATCTGGTGTGGTGTTGACGATTTCCTCAAGTTTTTTTCTCCTTTTAAGTAATGGTTCATCAATCATCGGAACTATGTAGTATAACAAATCAAAGAGGAAAACTTTTAGAGGGACCTGTTCCATAGCTTCGTCAATATTGTGTTTTCTTCTGACTCTATGTAGAATATTCTGGAAAGATAAGGGTTTCCCGTCTTTTGTAGCTATTACTTCACCTTCTACAATATAATCTTCATGAGGGAGGTATTCATTAAATAAATCCACGATTTCAGGCAGTGCATGGGTGATGTTTTCAAGTCTTCTTGTAAATATTTTTATTTCATCACTGTGTCTGTGTACCTGAAGACGAATTCCGTCGTATTTGGTTTCACAGATAGCTACTCCCATTTCATTTATGATTTCTGGAATCGGAGGTGCAAGCTGTGCAAGCATAGGTTTTACTGGAGTTCCAGGAGTCAGGTTTAACTCTTTAAGTCCGCCTTCCCCTTTTTCTTTTGCAACAACAGCTATCAAACCTAAGTCATTTGTAAGCATCATTGCCCTTTCAACAACTGATTTGTCAATATTGAATGCCTGAGCTATTGCATCTCTTACAACACCTTCTCCAACACCAATTCTAAGTTCTTCAAGAATAGTACGGGTTAAATATTTTGCTTCGCTGGCTGAAGCTTGAGACAGCATTTCCAAAATTATGTCAATTTTACGTTTTGTTGATCTTGCTCCGCTTTTTTCAGAAAGTTTTCTTAAGCTTTTAAATACAAAATCTATTGTTAAAGGCTGAGAAAAGAATGTGGTCTGTGATTTTTTAGCATATAAGCTAATGCATGCAAGTCCGATGTCTCCCTGATCACGAACTGCATCTTCAACCTTGTCAGGAGTAACTCCTACAGCTTCACCAACCGCCTGCATAACTAATTTATTGCCAATTCCAATTTCTTTATCACTCCATGCAGGAAATATGCTGCCTAATATTAGCAAACCTACCTGCTCAAGGGTAGTGCTGTCTAATTTTAATAGGAAATTAGATATGATTTGCGTTTTTTCCAGTCTTTTAGTTGTATTTTCCAGGGCAGAATATACATCTACTAATTCTTGATATTTCATTTAAAAGTCGCCTTTTGCTATTTTTACTGCACAATATTCTCCGCACATTGCACACATTTCGTCATCGTCAAGTTCACATTTGTTTCTGTAACTGCGAGGTTTGGAATGGTCAAATGCAAGTTCGAATTGTTTTTCCCAATCAAATTCTTTACGTGCTTTTCCCATTTCACGTTCTCTTTCCCATGCAGAGTCAAGTCCTTTAGCAACATCAGCAGCTTCAGCAGCTATTTTGGAGGCAATCACTCCTTCTTTAACATCTTCAAGAGAAGGTAAAGATAAATGTTCTGCAGGGGTTACATAACATAAAAAGTTAGCTCCGCTACTTGCAGCTATTGCTCCTCCAATAGCTCCTGTAATGTGGTCATAACCCGGCGCCAAGTCAGTTACAAGAGGACCTAAAACATAAAATGGAGCTCCGTAACAGATAGTCTTTTGTATTTCCATATTTGCTTTGATTTGGTTTAATGGCATATGTCCTGGTCCTTCAACCATTACCTGAACATTTGCATCCTGAGCTCTTTTAACAAGGCCTCCCAAATTGACGAGCTCCTGGATTTGCGGAATGTCACTGGCATCGCTTAGGCATCCTGGTCTTAATCCGTCACCTAATGATAATGTAATGTCATATTCGTAGGACAGCTCAAGAAGATAATCGTAATTTTCATATAATGGGTTTTCCTGCTGGTTGTGTTTAATCCAGGATGCAAGGAAAGTTCCGCCTCTGCTTACAATTCCCATCATTCTTTTAGCTTTTTCTAATTTTTCAACTAAATCTTTGGTTATTCCACAGTGAAGGGTCATGAAATCAATCCCTTCTTTAGCCTGATTTTCAATAGCTTTAAAAAGGTCATCGGCATCCATATCGATGATTTCTTTGTTTTTATTAAGTGTAATTACTCCAGCTTCGTAAATAGGCACTGTTCCGATAGTTATATCTACAGCATCCATGATTTTTTTTCTAAATGTTGTCAAATCAGATCCGGTAGACAAATCCATCAGTGCATCTGCACCGTATTCCTGAGCTAATTTAGCTTTATTTACTTCCAATTCAATATCATCAATTTTACTTGAAGAACCGATGTTTGCATTGATTTTGGTTTTAAGGCCATCACCAATTCCGCAGGCTTTTGAATGGCCGTTGATGTTTTTAGGAATTACAACTCTTCCATCAGCAATTAATTTAGCTAGTTTGTTAACGTTTATATTTTCATCATGAGCAACAGCTTCCATTTCTGGAGTGATATTGCCTTTTTGAGCTTCACTTTTTTGTGTCAATGTTTCCCCTCATAAGTTAGTTTATAATAATGGATCAGGTATTTTTGGATTTTCTTTTTTAGGTTTTTTCCCGCCAATTTTTTCCAGCCTCATTTCTAAGAATTTTTTACCATTTTCAGTTTTAGAATAAATAGGAATTGACTGGCCGACTGTTTTTAAACTTTCAGCTTCTCCAATTTCTCTAATGTATTTGGATGCACAGGCGGTTGCTACATCACATTCATCAAAAAGAATTCTAGCTTCTTTTTTAGTTATGTTACTTGTATGCACGACAAATGTGTAAATATTTACATCAGGATGTGCTTTTTTAAGTTCCCGGATTTTAAGACAGTCCTGGGCTAATGTTATTGTTACAGCTATGTTTTTATAACCTTGTTTGATAGCTAATTTGATTCCTTCTGTCTGATCAATTTTGGCAGTTTCAGGTTCTAAAATATTTTTTCTGCCTAATTGGTCAAACAATTCAGGAATCGGGCTAGTTTTAACAAGTCCTGAGACTCTTCCTCCAATACCTTGAACTAATTCACTTTCAGTTACTATTAATGTTCCGCAACCTTCACAAACCATTACTGCACAATCTATTACATTTTCCTTAATTAATGTGGATAAAATTTCAGAAATTCCAAAAGAAAGAAAATCTTTCATTCTAAGCTGTCTGTTGGATGTGCACATTCCAAAATCATCGATTCTAAATTGCATATTGTCCCAAATAGCTTTCTTAGTTATTTTTTCCATTCCTCTGTGGTGATGAAATAATGGACAGTAATCCAGTTTAGGTTCGCTAACATCAATTACCTTTCCGTCCTTGATTGTTACCTTACTTAATCCGATTGCTTCAACAATATGTTCACTCATGATTTTTATATTAGTTAATCATTATGTTAAAAATTTACTGTTTATTATTAATTTTAAAAAAAGTATTACTATTGAGCTCATACAACATTTACCTAAAAATAAGCTTTTTTTTTTAAAAAGTAGATAATATTGAAAAATTTAAGTCATTTAAAAATATTTATCTCTCTTTAAAATATTTATTTAACTTTAAATTATTGTTTGGGAAAAAACTGAGGGTATTATAAGTATCAAAGACTAATTAAATAGTATGAATGAAAATAAGAGGTTAACATATTTTCATTAGAGAGAAATTGAATACTCATCAAACCAATTCCTTAAACTTGATTTAGTAACTTTTAAAGATTATGTGGAGACAAATTTTTAAGTAATATAATAAGAAACTAAATAATAACAAAGAACTAACTCCTAACTAGATAATTTGATTAGACATTGTCTCATTGATGAAAAGTAAATACGCACCGGATGAAAACAATTCATTCAACAAAAATAAAAAATTGTGGGGATGTTTTTTAAAAAGAAATTTTGGGAATTAAACTAATAAAGTTTTAAAAATCAAATAATATCTATAGTATGCGTGAATTTAGATATAGTACATAATTTGATGATTACAAAGAAAAAACAAAGATGTAATGAATGAATGTGCAGTGTAGAATTATAAAAATAAATGATAAAAAGGGGTTAATAAAATTGACTAATAAAAATGAAATTAAACTTTTTCAAAATGAGCAAATAAGGACTAAATGGGATTCTGAAATAGAAGATTACTATTTTTCAGTAATTGATGTTATAGCTGTACTTACAGAAAGTAAAAATCCTAATAGATATTGGTCTGATTTAAAAATTAAATTAAAAGATGAATCTGGTGAACCTTACGAAGATATCGTAAAGTTGAAAATGCCAGCATCTGATGGTAAAATGAGATTAACAGATGTAGCAAATTCCAAACAGTTATTGAGGATTATTCAATCAGTACCATCGCCTAAAGCAGAACCTTTCAAACAATGGTTAGCACAATTAGGTAAAGAAAGACTTGATGAAATAGCAGACCCCGAACAAGCTATTGAAAGAGCAATAAATACTTATCGTATGAAAGGGTACTCTGAAGAATGGATTACTCAAAGATTAAAGAGTATTGAAATAAGAAAAGATTTAACAAGTGAATGGAATCGTTCAGGAGTTAAATCCGGTGAGGAGTATGGAATTTTAACTGATGAAGTAAGTAGGGCATGGTCTGGATTGACTACTGGTGAATATAAGTATCATAAAAATCTTAGAAAAGAAAGTTTAAGGGATAATATGACTAATGCTGAGTTAGTTTTAAATATGTTAGCTGAAGTGTCTACTACTGCAATTAGTCGAAATGAAAATCCTAAAGGTTTAAATGAAAGTAAATCTGTCGCTAAACGTGGTGGCGATGTTGCAGGTAATGCAAGAAAAGATTTAGAAAAGCAGTTAGGTAAAAAAGTTATTAGTAAACACAATTCTAATAATCTTGAATTGTTAGATGAATAAAATAGTGTAAATTGAGTTATTTATTCTAATAAATAACTCAACTTTAATTATGGATAAAAAGAGATAATATCTTTCAATTTAAATGTATTGAACCTGGTCTCCAGGACTGTTAGACGGTTTGACTTTTTCAAGAGCTTCTTTAAAGTATTTGTAAGGTACATTTTCAGCATCAAGGTTGTTTCTTAAAGTTAACATTGCTGCTTCACGACATACTGCTTCAATATCTGCTCCGACATATCCGTCAGTTTGTTTAGCTAATTTTTCAAGACTTACATCGTCAGCTAGTGGCATACCTTCAGTATGTACTTTGAAGATAGATAATCTTGCATCTTCGTTTGGTAAATCAACTTTGATGTGTCTGTCAAATCTTCCAGGTCTCATTAAACCCGCATCTAATATGTCCGGTCTGTTGGTTGCTGCAATGATTGCAACATCTTCGAGTTCTTCTAAACCGTCCATTTCAGTTAATAATTGATTTACTACTCTTTTGGTTACTCCGCTGTCGCTGTCATTTGCACTACGGGTACTTGCAATTGAATCGATTTCATCGAAGAATATTACAGTAGGTGCAGTTTGTTTTGCTTTTCTAAATACTTCCCTTACACCTTGTTCAGATTCACCTACCCATTTGGACAGCAATTCAGGACCTTTGATAGAGATGAAGTTAGCTTCACTTTCACTGGCTACTGCTTTTGCAAGTAATGTTTTTCCTGTACCTGGAACTCCGTAAAGTAAGGTTCCTTTTGGTGGTCTTACTCCAAATTTTTCGAATTTTTCAGGATGTTTTAATGGCCATTCAACAGCTTCTTTTAACTCTTGTTTGACATCATCAAGTCCACCTACATCATCCCATTTAACATTAGGTACTTGTACAAGAACTTCTCTTAATGCAGAAGGTTGAATTTCTTTTAAAGCTGATTTAAAGTCATCGTTTGTAACAACGATTTTTTTAAGAACTTCTTCTGGAATTTCTTCATCGTTTTTGATTTCTGGAATAATTCTTCTAACAACTCTCATTGCTGCTTCTTTACATAATGATTCCAAGTCTGCTCCTACAAATCCGTGAGTTGTACTGGCTAGTTTATGTAAGTCCACATCCTCTGCAAGAGGCATATTCCTTGTATGGATTTCAAGAATTTCTTCCCTTTCTTCAGAATCAGGAACACCAATTTCAATTTCACGGTCGAATCTTCCAGGTCTTCTTAATGCTTGATCAAGAGAATCCGGCCTGTTGGTTGCACCAATAACAACAACTTGTCCTCTGGATTTAAGACCATCCATTAAGGTTAAAAGTTGAGCTACAGTTCTTCTTTCAGTTTCACCTTGAGTATCTTCTCTTTTTGGAGCAATAGCATCTAATTCATCAATGAATATAATTGATGGTGCATTTTCTTCTGCTTCTTCAAAGTATTCCCTTAAGTTTTCTTCAGATCCGCCAACATATTTACTCATGATTTCAGGCCCATTTATTGCAATGAAATGAGCATCACTTTCACTGGCTACTGCTTTAGCTAGTAATGTTTTTCCTGTACCTGGTGGTCCGTGCATTAACACTCCTTTTGGAGGTGCAATTCCTAATTTGTCAAAGAGTTCCGGTCTTTTAAGAGGAATTTCAATCATTTCCCTAACTTTTTTAACTTCATCTTTAAGACCGCCGATATCTTCATAGCTTACATCAACTAAATTAGTTACACCTTCGATGTTGGATACATCTACAGGACTTTCGTGTAATTCCACTTCGGTGTTTGGTCCAACTACAACAATTCCTGCCGGTTTGGTGGACACTACAGCAAATTTAATTTCTTTCATTGGTGAGAAATCCATTAAATCACTAAATATGCTGTCAAATCCCATTCCCATGCTGGTTGGTCTGGTTCTGATTTGAGACCCTATAATGTCTCCTTGAACCATTGCTTTTCCTTGGAATAATCCGCGTACATCTCCTTGTACACGAATGTTGTTTTCAGTTGGTGCAAGAACAACTTTTTTAGCTTCAATAACTTGTGCTTTTTTAATGGTTACTTCTCCGCCGATGGTTGCTCCTGAGTTTTTACGAACTAATCCGTCAATTCTTATCACTCCAAGACCAATGTCGGTTTGTGAAGGTAGGGCAATTGCTGCTGTTTTTTTGTCACCAGTAATTTCGATAAGGTCTCTTTCATTAATTCCGAGATCGCTCATGGTTTTTGGGTCTAATCTTGCGATTCCTTGACCGATATCTCTTTGTGAAAGAGCTTCAGCTACTTTTAAAGTAATTTCATTTTGTGCCATGTTATCATCTCCTTTTTTTAAATGGCGCACTATATAGTTTTAAAAAACTACATGCTTAGGATAAATTCCTTTAAATTCACTAAATAATAAAAATAATATAATAATTTTCTTTTTGCTTATTTTATGTTTCTTTTCTTAGAAACAATTATATATTGATATGTGTTACTATATAAAGCTTTCGGTTCAAGTGTAAAATCAAAAAT
>OGQI01000820.1_pt1 | contig 23113 bp, 19 predicted proteins | sample 1553171 | NCBI WGS metagenome assembly OGQI01 (sample SAMEA2579988, study PRJEB22360) | human gut metagenome | biome: human gut; feature: human-associated habitat; material: faeces | place: Denmark | collected 2008/2010
AAATAATATATTTTTATTTTTAATAATTAACTCTTTTATTTTTTTTACTTCTTTTTTCATATCAATCACTTTTATAATTATACTATATTTTATTAACTTTGTAAAACCTAAAATCTAGTATATAACATTAATTCTTTCATAAAATTTTATAGGTGGGTATTTATGAGAGATAAGATTCTTTATTATGCTACAATTATTTTATCAGTATTTGGTTTAGTTATGATATATTCTAGTAGTTATGTATGGGCTAATTACAAATTTAATAATGCTTTTAAGTATGTTATTAATCAGGGTATATTTCTTATATTGGGAATTATTTTAATGACTATTCTTAGTAAAATAAATTCTTGTTTTTATAAAAAATACTCTAATTATTTGTTATTATTTACATTTATTTTATTAGTATTAGTGTTAATTCCTGGAATTGGGGTTGTTAGAAATGGTAGTAGAAGTTGGTTTGGTATTGCTTCTTTTGGTTTTCAACCTAGTGAGATTAGTAAACTTAGTTTAGTTATTTTTGTGTCTAAGTATTTAGAAAGAAATGATGCTCTTAAAAGAGTTACTTCTAAATTTGTTTTCCCTATATTAGGGCTTATTTTATTATTTTTTCTTTTGATTTTACTTGAACCTGACTTTGGAACTGGCATGATTATTGTGTTTTCGTTAATAGTACTTATTTTTATTACGGGTACTAATTTAAGTATTTTTGTTAGATTAGGAATACTTGGTATTGTAGGTATTATTGGTTTGATAATAGTTGCTCCTTATAGGTTAAAGAGAATTATTTCGTTTGTTAATCCATGGAGTGACCCTTTAGGAAGTGGGTTTCAAATTATACAGAGCTTGTATGCAATTGGACCAGGTGGGTTACTTGGACAAGGATTCTTAAATTCTAGACAGAAACACTTTTATTTACCTGAACCTCAGACTGATTTTATTTTTTCTATTATTAGTGAGGAGTTTGGTTTTCTTGGTGTATTAATTGTTAGTGTGCTATTTATTGTTATATTTTATAGATGTATTAAAACAGCTTTAGAGACTGAAAATTTATTTGATAAATATTTAGTTTTTGGTTTATCTTTTATGCTTATTTTTCAAACTCTTTTAAACTTATCAGTTGTTGTTGGACTTGTTCCTGTTACTGGGGTTACTCTTCCATTTATTAGTTATGGAGGAAGTAGTTTGCTTACTAGTTTTATGATGATAGGAATTATATTGGGTATAAGTAATAAAAATAAGTAATTTTGTAGTTTATATTGGTACATTTTGTGAAAGTGGGTGCAAAAAGGTGCGAGTCGGAGTAAAAAGTGGGTGCAAAAAAGTGCAATTTGGAACAAAAAGTGGGTGCAAAAAGGTGCAAAGTTAATGAAAATACGTGTATTTTTGCTTAAAATATGGTATAATTAAGGTGAGTATTGGAGGAATTTACCATGAAAAGAAAAATATATAATGATTTATTAGAATGGAAAAACGAAACTGTCTTTAAACCCTTAATGATTTTAGGAGTTAGGCAATGTGGAAAATCATATATAATTGATAAATTTTGTAAGAATGAATATAAGTATTACAAGAAAATAAACTTGTTAGATGATAAGGCGGTTGTTGATTTATATAAATCAAATAAGTCTTCTTTAGATAAATTTAGAGATTTAAAATTAATTATTGACTTTGATTATGATAAAGAGGATTCTATTTTATTTATTGATGAGATACAAGAATCTGAAGAATTAATTTCTGATTTAAAATATATTAATGAAAATCATAGCAATGTTAGAATTATATGTGCTGGATCTCTTTTAGGAGTAAAACTTGCTAAGCTAACTAGCCCTTTCCCTGTCGGAAAAGTTAAAAGACTTTATATGTATCCAATGGATTTTGAAGAGTTTTTAATAGCCTTTAATCAAGAAGCGTTACTTGACAAAATAAATGAATGTTTTGATAAAAATGAGTCGATGGGAGTTGTTCATGAAGTTGCATTAAGTTACTACAGAGCCTACTTGCTATCTGGGGGTATGCCTGAAAGTGTATCTAAATTAATTAGTTGTAATAATGACTACTATAACTTTGATTTAAATATACTTAGTAATATTATTGAAGACTATATGAACGATATGAACTATCATGTTAATAATTCAAATGAAACTTTAAAGATTAGAAAGATTTATTACTCATTAATTTCTCAATTACAAAATGTATCTAAAAAGTTTCAATATTCTGTAATCGAAAGTAATTCTAAATCAAGAGATTACTCTTCTTCATTAAGTTGGCTAGTGGAAAGCAGCATGGTACAGATATGTAAATGTATTAAATTACCTGAAAAACCATTACTTGGTTTTGTAGACGAAGATACTTTTAAAGTATATTATTCTGATGTTGGTGTTTTTAATAGATTAGTAAACAATGATGTTAAAACAATACTCTTAGATGAAATGAAGATATATAAGGGAATAATCACTGAAAATTATGTTGCAAATCAATTAAAATCAAATGGTATTGATTTACTTTATTGGAAAGGAAATAGAGATGCTGAAGTAGACTTTCTTATTACTACAGAAAACGATGGAGTTATTCCAATAGAAGTAAAAGCAGATAATAATACTCAGTCAAAGAGTTTAAATGTTTATAATGATTTATATTCTCCAAATTATATGATAAGAATTAGTACTAAAGATTTTGGATATAACCCTGATAGTAAAATTAAATCAATTCCTTTATATGCTACTTATCTTATAAAAAAATTATCATGTAATAGTAAATAGATTAGGAAGTAATTATGAAGAAAGATAAAGATTATGAAAAAGAAATAGAAACTAATACTAAAAGATATACTAAAGAAGAAATATTAAAAAGTATAGATAAGATTATTCATTCTCTCTAGTCTTTTAAAATTATCATAGTTAGCACTCTATATTGACGAGTGCTAATTTTTGTGGTATAATATATGACGTAAAAAGGAGGAATGAAATATGTTTGATATGAATAATAATGAAGAAGAAAACGTTCTAGAAAAATATGGACGTAATATAAATGAAGATGTGAAATCTCGTAAGATAGATCCTATTATTGGGCGTGATGAAGAGATACGTAGCATCACTAGAATTTTATCTAGAAAAACAAAAAACAACCCTGTTCTAATTGGCGAACCAGGTGTTGGTAAAACTGCTATAGTTGAGGGACTTGCACAAAGGATTGTCAAAGGTGACGTTCCAGAAAGTTTGAAAAATAAAACTGTTTGGGAGTTAAATATGGCAAGTTTGATTGCAGGTGCTAAATACCGTGGTGAGTTTGAAGAAAGACTTAAGAAAGTACTTGATGAAGTCAAAAAGAGTGAAGGAAACATCATAATGTTTATTGATGAAATTCACACCATCGTTGGTACAGGTGCAGTGGAAGGCGCAATGGACACAGGTAACATTTTAAAACCAATGTTAGCACGTGGTGAAATTCATGTAATTGGTGCTACTACTTTAAATGAGTATAGAATGTACATTGAAAAAGATGGAGCTCTTGAAAGAAGGTTTCAAAAAGTTATAGTAAGTGAACCAACTGTTGAAGATACTATTACTATCTTGCGTGGTTTAAAAGAAAGATTTGAGATATTCCATGGTGTTACTATTCAAGATAAAGCTCTTGTAAGTGCAGCAACTCTATCTAATAGATATATAACTGATAGATTTTTACCTGATAAAGCAATAGATTTAGTAGATGAAGCCTGTGCAACAATAAGAGTGCAAATGGATAGTGTACCTACTTCACTTGATGAAGTTACAAGAAAAATATTAACCCTTCAAGTTGAAAAAGAGGCTTTAAAGAAAGAAAAAGATGAAGTTTCTGTTAAAAGACTTGAAGCTCTTGATAAAGAACTATACGATTTAAAAAGTAAAGAACAAGAATTAAGTAGTAAGTGGAAAGAAGAAAAAAGTGTTAATGAAGAAATAAAAAGAGTTAAATCTGATATTTCTAAATATACTTTTGAATTTGAGAATGCTAAAAATAGTTATGACCTAGAAACTGCTGCTAGAATTAAAAATGAAGTATTACCTAAATTAAATGAAAAACTTAATGAGTTAAGTAAAAAAGGTAAAGAAGGAATTTTATCTGACGTGGTTACTAGTGAAGACATTGCTAATGTAATTAGTAAATGGACTAATATTCCTTTATCAAAGTTAATTTCTAGTGAAAAAGAAAAAGTCTTACACTTATATGATAACTTAAAGAAACGTGTTAAGGGACAAGATGATGCATTAAAGTTAGTAAGCAATGCTATACTTCGTTCAAGAAGTGGTATAAAGGATCCTAATAGACCTATTGGTACATTTATGTTTTTAGGTCCTACTGGTGTAGGTAAAACTGAAGTTGCAAGAAGTCTAGCATATGAGTTATTTGACGACGAAGCACACATGATTAGAATTGATATGAGTGAGTATATGGAAAAGTATTCAGTATCAAGACTTATTGGTGCAGCACCAGGATATATTGGGTATGAAGAAGGTGGACAACTTACTGAAAAAGTAAGAAGAAACCCCTATTCTATTGTTTTGTTTGATGAAATAGAAAAAGCACACCCTGATGTGTTAAATTTACTTTTACAAATATTAGATGAAGGAAGATTAACTGACTCAAATGGTAGATGTGTCAACTTCAAAAACACTATCATAATTATGACATCTAACGTGGGAAGTGAATATATTTTAAATGGAGAAAGTAATAAAGTAACTAGTGAGCTTACTAAATACTTTAGACCAGAATTTTTGAATAGACTTGATGAAATAATTGTATTTAATAAGTTAAGTAAAGATAATTTAAGTGAAATACTTGATAATATAGTTAAACAAATCGAGCGTAGACTAGTAGATATCAATGTAAAAATCGTGTTAACAGAAGGGGCTAGAAAATACTTTATAGATAATGGGTATGATGAAGCGTTTGGTGCACGTCCTTTAAAAAGACTTGTTAGTAATAAACTAGAAACACTTCTTGCTACTAAGTTAATTAATAACGAAATTAAATCTAATAGTATAGTTACTGTTGACTATAAAGATAACAATTTAATAATTAAGTAAAAAGAAAACAGAACATTTTATTCAAATGTTCTATTTTTTTTATAACCAAACACCGTAATATATAGCTCCCATTCCTAACATAAAACCAACTATCCAGAACAGTTTAACTATATCTGTTTCTTCCCATCCTAATTGTTCAAAGTGATGATGAAGAGGTGCCATTAAGAATACTTTTTTACCAAATTTTCTAATTGCTATTATTTGTATAAAACTAGATAATGTTTCTGCAATAAATACTCCACCTATTACTGCAAGTGACAATTCGTGCTTTGTAAGAATAGCTACTGCAGCAAGAGTTGCTCCAAGTCCTAGTGAACCAGTATCTCCCATAAAAACTTTAGCTGGATGTGTGTTATAAACTAGGAAACCTAATAAACTACCTACTAATATAAAGCAGAATATAGCAATTTCTTGATAACCTTGTATCCAATTACTACCCCATGAAATAATACCAAAAGATAAAAATGCTATTGCGGATAATCCCCCAGCTAAACCATCTTCCCCATCTGTGATATTAACTGCATTAGATGAACCTACTAATAAAAATAATATAAAAAATCCATATGCCCATTTTAAGTCAACATCTAAATTTAGTGAAGTAACTATTAAATGTGTACTTCCTCCATCTTTCATGTAAATATAGAAGAAAACTATTGCAATAATTATTTGAACAATTAATTTTTGTACTACAGTTAATCCATCATTGTGGTGTCTTTTTATCTTTTTTAAGTCATCTGCTAATCCTAGTAAACTATATGAAATAAATACAAATAATATAATTATTAGAGAACTAGTTATTTCTAGTGAACCTCTTATATATAAAAGTAACATTGCTATAATAGTTGGTATTATAAATATTAATCCTCCTATTGTAGGTGTACCTTCTTTTTGTAAGTGTCTTTCAGTTATCATAGTACATACACTTTGTCTAAAGTTCAGTTTTTTTAGTATAGGTAATAAGATTAAACCAGCAAATACTGATAAAAAGAATCCCATCATTAATCCCAAAATGGATTTAGCTAATATAAGCACAAAATCACTCCTCTCACTTTTAATTATACATTTATGTAAGTAAAATTTCAAATATTTTGGTGTTTCATTAATTAATTTAACATTAACTTTACAAGGGATCCTTCTTTTACTCTTTTACCTGGTTCTGGGTTTGTTATTACTACAGTTTTTCCACTTCCTGTGTATTCTAAATTAAAGCCTGTAAGTAGAGTTTTTGCTTCTTTTAGAGAAAGACCTCTTACGTCTGGAACTGTGACATACTTTGTTTCATACCAAAAGTATTCTCTTGGCATACCATTTGTTGTGCTTTTTAAGTCATATAAACTAATTATTGAATTAAATATGCTTTTTGCTATAGGAGCCGATGTAGAACCACCATATTGAGTTGCACCTTTTGCTCCGTCAATTGCTATATAAACAACATATTCTGGGTCGTTTGCAGGCATGAAACCAATAAATGAAAGGATGTAATTACCTACCATGTATTTACCATCACTTCCTACTTTTTGGGCTGTTCCTGTTTTTCCACCTATTCTATAGCCTTCTATGTAAGCATTATGTCCACTTCCATTTGCTACTACACTCTCTAAAGCATATTTTACCATGTCACTTGTTTCTTTAGTAATTAAGTTTTTACTTTTTAAAGTAGGAGTTGTTTCTTTAAGAATGGTACCTGTTTCATAATCACTTATGCTTTTTACTACAAATGGTGTATACATGTTTCCATTGTTAACAATGGCACTTACTGCGGTAACTTGTTGTATGGCGGTTACACTTACTCCTTGACCAAAACCAGTTGTAGCAAGTTCTAAAGGACCCACTTTATCTAATGAAAAGATTATTCCTTTACTTTCTCCATTTAGATCTATTCCTGTTTTTTTACCAAAGCCAAATTTGTCTATATATTTAAAAAGTGTTTCTTTTCCTAGCTTGTTTGAAAGTACGACAAAACCTGGGTTACAACTATTTTCTACTACTTCAAGAAACGTTTCAAAGCCGTGTCCTCCTGCTTTCCAGCAATGAAGAGTACTACCACCTACTTTTATTCCACCAGTATCATAATATGTATCTTCAAACAAGTTTACTTTTCCTTCATTAAGTGCAGCACTCAATGTAAGAATTTTGAAAGTACTTCCTGGTTCATAACTACTCCAAATTGGTAAGTTTCTATTAATTGTTTCTATACTGTAGGCTTGATAGTTAGTTGGGTCAAAGTTAGGTCTACTACTCATTGCAAGTATTTCACCTGTTTTAGGATTCATTACTATTCCAATAGCACCTTCCATATTGTATTTAGTACTAGCATTATTTAGTTCACTTTCTAAAGCCAGTTGTAAGTCTAAATCAATTGTTAAGTTTATATCCATTCCATTAGTAGGACTTTCATATATTTCAGCCATACTTAGTCTTTTACCTTTACCATCTGAAAAGTATTTAATGCTTCCAGGAGTGCCTGTTAGGTATTTGTCGTATAAGAGTTCTAATCCACTTAAACCTTGGTTATCTATTCCAACATATCCAATTACATGAGATAATACTTCTTTATATGGATAACTTCTTTTACTTTCTTTAAGTAAGTAAACTCCATCAATATGTAAATCATTTATTTTACTAGATATTTCATAACTTAAATTTCTTCCTTCAGGATGTACTCTTTCAATAGATGTTTTTTTACTAACATGTTTATACATTTCTTCATAACTAACACCTATTATTTCACTTAGTTTTTTTGAAGTGTATTCTTTATCAACTATTTGATTTGGTACTAAAATCAGACTTGAAGTTGTGATGTTTCCAGCAATTACTTTTCCATTTCTATCCAGTATTCTACCCCTATCGGCTCCGACTGGAAGGTTTCTACTCCATAAACTATTTGCTAAGGTGTTTAATTTTTTATATTCTATTACTTGTATATAAAATACTTTTATTACAACTAATAAAAAAATAAGTGTTACTATTAAAAATATTATTTTTATTCTACTATTTTGTATACTTTGAAACATATTGTTCACCAATTAAGTATATGTTATAAAGTTAATTTTATTATTTAGTTGGTGTTTTATTTTGAAATAATATTACTTACTACATAAGTTATAAGTATTAAGTTTTTATTACCAAAATTTGGTAAAAGGTACTTATTGACTACATAATTTTATATGTTTTTATGAGAAAATTATTGTAGGTGGTTTTTATGGCATACACATATAAAGAGTTTAATTTTAATAAAGATATCAAGAGAATTATATCTTTAAATATAAGAAAGTATAGAAAGTTAAAAGGATATACTCAAGAAGAGTTAGCACTTTATACTGACAGAAGTTTTGAGTTTATTAGAAGACTTGAAAGTGAGAAAGGTAAACGAGGTTGTTCTATTGAAACACTTTATAGAATTGTAACTGTTTTAGAGATATCTATGGATAAACTCTTTGAAGAAAATGTTAAAGAAGAAAAAGTAACTAATCGATAGTTACTTTTTATAATAGTAATTTTTTAATTCTGTATCATTTATTTTTATTTTTTTATTGTTTAGCCATGAAATATTTGTGTCTTTTTCACTGGATGTATAAATTTTGTATGCATTTAGTGTTTCGTTATTATATAAAAACACTACTGTGCTCCATTTATTGTTACTCATATAACGGTATGAATTTAATCTATATACTTTATCTGGAGATTTCACTGTTTTTACTAAATAGCCTTGGGGTTTACTAGAATTAATTAATAATTCATTTAAATAAAGCATTAACATTACAACTAATAAAGTTATTACAGTTGAAACAATTATAAATTTGGTTTTCTTTTTCATATTATTACCTCTTATCTTTAATATAATTTTATCATACTTTTTTATTTATTCAAAATATATTTTTAAAAATTTACTTTATTTTTCATAATTTTTTATTATATTTTTGTCTTTATGAGGTTCATATCTAAGTAAGTCATTAAAATTAAGTTGTCTTAATGCTTCGTAAACCATTACTGCTACTGAGTTACTTACGTTTAATGCACGCACGTTAGAAGTCATAGGTATTCTCATGCAATTATCTAAGTGGTCTTTTAGTATGTCTAAAGGAATTCCAGTACTTTCTTTTCCAAAGAAGAAATATATGTTTTCATCTTTATTTGAATAGTCAAAACTAGTATGTGGCTTAGTACCATATCTTGTTAGAAAGTAGAAAGTCCCTTTGTTTTTGCTAAAAAAGTCATCAATGTTTTCGTAAACTGTATAATCACACTTGTCTATATAATTTACTCCACTTCTTTTAACATATTTATCTTCTAAACTAAAACCTAATGGTTTAATTAGGTGTAACTTTGTATCAGTTGCAACACAAGTTCTCATAATATTTCCAGTATTTGCTGGTATTTCTGGTTCATATAAAACTACATTTAGCATATTACACTTCCTTTTCTATCTTTTATTAATTTCTTCATTAACAATTTTATTAACTATACTAGGATTAGCCTTTCCACCACTTTTCTTTAATACTTGTCCAACAAAGAAGCCTAATATATTAGTTTTACCACTTTTATAAGTAGCAAGTTGATTAGGATTTTCATCTATTACTTCATTAACCATATCTCTAATAGCACCTTCATCACTTACTTGTTCCATACCTTTTTCTTTAACTATTTCACTAGGTGTTTTTTCTTCTTCAAAAACATAATTAAATACTTGTTTAGCCTGTTCACTACTTATTTTACCTTTACTTACCATATTAATTAAACTAGCAAGCATTTCTGGACTCATAAATATTTCATGTATACTTTTCTTTTCTTCATTTAAGTAACCCATTAATTTACCAGTAATCCAGTTACTAGCCATAGTAGGATCAACATTTAACTCTAACATTTTTTCAAAATAATCACTTATGCTTTTATCTCTTACTAAAGTTTTAGCATCTTTTTTATTTATTCCTAAAAGAATATATTTATTCATTCTACTAATAGGTAATTCTGGAATACTTTTTCTAATATCACTTAAAAACTCATCAGTTAGTTTTACTCTTGGTATATTAGGTTCAACATAGTATTTATAATCAATTGCATCTACTTTATCTCTCATAGAAACAGTTTTCTTTTCAGTATCTACCCATCTACGAGTTTCTTGCTTTATTATTCCACCACTAGTTAATACTTCTGTTTGTCTTTTTATTTCTGCTTCTATTACTTCTTTTACACTATTAAATGAGTTAATATTTTTTATTTCAGCTCTTGTTCCTAAAATATTACTACCAATTTCTTTCATACTTATATTAACATCTACTCTTAACTGACCTTTTTCATTAGAGGCTTCACTTATACCAATATATTTTATAATATCTCTTAAATTTTCTAGAAATTCTATTGTATCATCTATTCCAGTAAAGACTGGTTCAGTAACTATTTCAATTAAAGGTACTCCTGCACGATTATAATCTATTAAACTATATGTAGTTTCATGTGTCATTGAAGCAGAGTCTTCTTCTAAGTGTATTTGATGTATAAAACATCTTTTATTACTTCCATTAACTTCTATATCAATATAACCATTTTTTCCAAAAGGTTTAGTCATTTGTGTTATTTGATATCCTTTAGGTAAGTCAGCATAATAATAGTTTTTTCTATCAAACAATACTTCATCTGGTACTTCAGAGTTTAAAGCAAGTGCTAGTTTTAAACATTTTCTAACTCCTTCTATATTAGGCCTAGGTAATGTACCGGGAAAAGCTAAATCTATTACACTTATATTAGTATTAGGAATAGTTGTATAAAAGTTATTACTTCCAGAAAACATCTTACTTTTTGTATTTAATTCACAATGTATTTCAAGTCCAATAGTTGGTTCTAATTTCATAGTTCACCTCCACTTATTATGTCTTTATAGTTCATAGTACTTTCTATAGAATAAGCAATACTTAAACATTTTAAGTCTTCTTTTTGTTTACAAGTAATTGATAAACCTATTGGCATATTATTTACAAACCCATTTGGAATACTTATACTAGGATATCCTCCAAAGTTACCTATACATAAATGGTTTTCAAGAAGCAAGTATTCACTACTTAATTTATCAGGCTCTACTTCTCTATTTATTTTAGGCGCTACTGTACCACTTGTTGGAAGTATCAAAGCATCATATGTATTAAATAATTCATTTATTTTAGTAACTATCATATTCCTAGCTCTAGAAGCATTTTTAAATAATCTATCTTGATTTTCTCTTTCCAAAACATAACTACCTATTATAAACCTTCTTTTAATCATTTCAGCAAATCCTTTAGTTCTAGTATTCATCATTATTTCTTCAGGAGTACTTCCTTCCATTCTATTACCAAAGATGAAACCAGTTAAGTTACTATTGTTACTTGTACTTTCTGCACAACTTATTATGAAGTATATTGGATATATACATTCAAGGAGTTTTTTATCTATACTACATTCACTTACACTAGCACCTCTTGACCTCATATCTTCTACCTGTTTATAGAATATATCTAATATTTCTAAAGTTTCAGGACTATTTTGATATAAACTTTTGTCTACTATTTCTTTAATATAGAAGAATTTCTTACCTTTTAAGTCATTAGTTAGGTTTTCGCTATAACTAATATTATCACTCTCTAGTGTAGTCATATCCATCTCATCTTTTCCTTTTAATATGTCTGTTACAGTTGCCACATCTTTTACATTTCTTGCAAATATTCCTACATGATCTAAACTACTTGCAAAAGGAAATAATCCATATCTACTAATACGTCCATATGTTGGTTTAAAACCTACTACACCACAGTAACTAGCAGGTTTTCTTACTGAGTCACCTGTATCACTTCCTATACTAAATGGAACAATACCACGCGAAACTACAACTGCACTTCCTGCGCTTGAGCCTCCACTTATTCTAGTTGTATCCCATGGATTTCTTACTATTCCTGTGTGTCCAGTAAGTCCACTTCCTCCCATTGCTAACTCGTCTAGTACAGTTTTTCCAACCAAGACAGCACCAGCATTTTTAAGTTTTTTATAAACAGTACTATCATATGGTGGAATGTAATCTTTTAATATATTACTTGAACCAGTTGTAAGTATTCCTTTTGTACTAAAATTATCTTTAAGTGCATAAGGTACTCCATTAATTAAACTATTACTTAGAATATGTTCATATTTATCCATAATTGTAACGTAAGGATTCAACTCTTCCATAACACTTTTTGACTTATAAACTGCATCTTTAAATAAATCTTCACTACTTACATTATTTTTCATTTTTTCTAAACATTCTTCTATATTCATTATTCTACCACCTTTGGAACTTTAACTCTGTTACTCATTTTATCTTTAGCATTACTAAGTGCATCATCTACACTTAAACTCATATCTACTTCATCACTTCTTAAATAAGCATTATCTAAAGGAAAAGGATGAGTCATCACTTCATAGTTATTTAAGCCTTCTATTTCTCCAATTTTATCTACTTGTTTAAAAAGAATTTCAAACTCATTTTGTAAAGTAACATATTCATCTTCTTCCATAGTAAATTCTAACTTTTTAGCATAATCTTTTAATTTTTCTATACTAATCATTATATCAACTCACTTTCATACATTTAAATAATACCATAGTTAAGTAAAAATATAAAGAAAAAAAGCAAATATTTTGCTTTTAAAACTTTAATTTCTTCTTCACCCTGTCTGTCAGAATAGACCATTTTATAATTCCGAACAAGATTCTCCACTTTCATAACTTCCCGTTTATTCATCTTTTCCTTCCACCTTTCGAATGATAAATCTTCCTAATATCCATGCAAATCCCCACTGTACTGCCAGATACATAAGCCATATCCAGACAGCATGTTTCAGCCATGCAATTCTGACGGCATGCGTATACATCCGAGCATGAAACGTTGCTGCTGTAAAGATACTGGTCACGACTATCGTTATCAGCTCCGGCAGCCAGTAAAAGTAATACAGTTCTCTTTTCAGGAGTGATACTCGTTCTTTCTTTCGCATTCCCATACATTTCAAAAAGTCAGCCCTTACTTTCTTATCACTCATTTCTGATAACAATTTAATATACATCAGGAAAAGGCCGGAAATGGTCATTGTAAGCAATACGAATGTATTTATGATCAGTTTCATCATATATTCTGTCTTCAGATCATTGACTGCCGTCTTTTTTGAATACCAGCAATGTACTTCGAAATCATACTGCGCTTCATATGTATGATTCTTTTCCAGCTTTTTCATTTTCTTTTCAATTGCTTTCTGGTATTTTGGGTCTGCCTGGATTAGTACAAGCTTCGTCGGACCCTGCTTAATTGTGACACCATCTATTCGCAAGGCCTTTTCTTCTATCTTGTCTCCGGTTAATATGTTCGTGTATTTCCACATTCCCTGTGCTTTCTTGAAATATGCATCCGAGAATACAACGATATTTTCCAGTTTTCCCTGACGGAAACATCCAATCAGACTTCCAATTTCTTCCCCTTCTATTGTTCTTTTCGGATATGCTTTGCTCGGCGAATATAAGGTATAATATTCACATGGAAGACCGATATGCAAAAATGGTTTCTTCTTTCCAAATGTCCAATCCACCGGCTGTGCCTTCACGGAGCGATCCTGTTGGTGCACCAGATATACCTTCTTTCCATTTCGATCAAGATGCATTGCTTCTTCCTTATACGATGAATCTACATATTTTTTCAATTGTTTGTATGTCGATTCAGAAATCCCGATCTGTTGTCCCTGCGGTCTTTTTCCTTGTTGCACGCCTTCGTTTTGTTCTGTCTTATCTGCATTTGCCACACGCACCATCGGATATTCTATGATTTTTGCCTGATAACCGTTCTTTATCCTATCAAAAATCGCATCATCTCCATTATCTGCAATACAGACAAAATCATACGGATACAGACTTTCCGGCTTCTCTGCAATCGTTACCGAAACTACCTGAAACAGAAAGTAAAACACTGCGCATACGTTCAATATTATAAGTGCCAGCACATACCTTGCAGTTGTCTTTGATTTATAATACAAATGATTCCGGTTCAGCATCTGTGGCAGATATGCCGGTGTCTTTTTTGCACGTCTCAAATATCCGGCTCCTACAAAACGAATCAGTAAAAATATACCCGCAAAGAATGCAAAGAGCAGATACATACTTTCATGATTTCTCAACTGCCGGTATTCGAATATAGCGATCATACAGATTATGATTCCGGCTGTTATGAATAACTTTGTCCTCCTCTGCGGCATAGGTTCTTTTGCAATGTTTCTGATCGATGCCCTGACCAGATTGAAATCCGATACGATATCCCTGGTCGCCATCAATGCAATTATATACACTGCCAACACCACCAACGTACCTTTCACATAAGTAAGCCACGTCACCTTTGACAGAACAATTCCTTTTGCCAGCATTGAGAAAATCACTTTTCGGAACAGAAACATGATCATATTTCCCAATAGACCGCCGGCAATCAGCGAACACAAAAAAGCGACTGCGATCTCTATCCCAATAATCGTATACAACGCTTTTTTTCGAATTCCCAGCGTCACGAATACACTGTAATTCTGCGTCCATTTTTTCATGTAAAATACGAGAACAAACACCATCAAAAAGATGGCACATACCGCCATCGGAAGCATTGCATTCAGCAATATCCTTCCAAGTCCTTCACCCAGCAGGAAATTCTCTGCCCGGTGAGCCTTCGCCATCATCTGATATATTCCAAGTCCTGCAAAGGAGAATGCAGAGACGATTACACCACAGAACAGCAAGAGGCCGTAATCTTTCCAGTCATATTTAAAATTGTGCCAGACCATCTGATAAAAAAGTTTGGTATAATTTCCCGGAAAATATAATCTCCTGCGCTCTTCTTCTTTTTCTTCCCGTTCCTTTTCCGCAAATATTTCTGCTGATTCCTTGGCATCTTTCCATACATCAAGCATTTTTCTGATCAGCACTTCTGCCATAACAAATATCATGATGATTGCAGGAATCAGAATCGTTTTTGTTGAATTATCCGCAAGCATTCCAAATCCGGATTCATTCACCACAATATATAAACCTAGAACAACTAACGCAGCGATATTCAGATAATATTCCTTATGCAGCCACTGCGTCACTATATGTAATACAATCACGATCTGAAATACAATAAGCAGTATTAACTGTATCCGGATTATCGTAAGATTCCCATCCCAGACAGATGCTGCCATCTCCGAAAGTGCTTTTATTCCTTTTGCTTTGATTCGGAAATATGCTGCATATATACTGTAATTTTTCCCTTTCAAAACCACCCACGGAAGCTGAATAAAAATCAAAATCATACCGTACATAATTGTCGATACAATATATCTTCTTTTCTTTGTTTCTTTCATATTCACCTGCCTCCTATCCGTAAATAGTAATCACAACCTCAAACCGATCCTCCTGGCTTTTACACTGAAACATTCCATTGTATTGTTCTACAATATCCCGGATATTTTTCATTCCATAACCATGTAACACTCCATCCTTTTTTGATACAAAATTTTCATCTGTCTGTATTCCCATATTTTCAGCCGCATTTACAATCTCGATGTATAAGAGCTGATTCTTCTTTTTCATTTTTATATGTATCCAGCGTTCTCCTTCTTTGATCTGCTCACACGCTTCCAACGCATTATCCAAAAGATTTCCAAAAAGTGAAATGATCTCTCTGTCAGAAAACGGAAGCGTTGTGAATACTTCCGTGCTGATCTGCATCTGCGTCTTTTGCTTCTCTGCCTCCTTCTCTTTCTGGTTAAGAATCATATCCAGCATATGGTTTCCTGTCCATATCTGGTAATTGTAATCCAACATGTCCCGGCTGAGTTCGTTCAGATATTCTTCCTTTGATCTGACAAACTCGTCTATGCATCTCTTGAATCCGCTTACTTTTACACTCCCCTGATACTTCATCCGTACTACGTTCCATATACTTCAATAATTCTATCAATTCTGTTGACACCAGCTCCGGATGTTTTCGATTCGTATTCTGACTCAGTATGATATCCAACATCGTCTTTACATTTTCCGGATCATCCATCGCTTCATCGAACAGAAATTTATCCAGCAAGTTTAATTCTTTTAATGATTTTCTTTGGTTCATAAGCAGTTCTCCTCTCTTGCACAGATATAATACCTGCAGAGAAGAACTGTTTAGCTTTATGCATATGATAACACAGAATTTATATATATACCAGTATATACCGTTATCTTCTTTTATCAGACATGTATTTATCTGTTTTTTTGATTTTCATCTTGGATTCTTACCCGATTGTTTGGGCTTGAAGTAAATGAATTGGTAAATATAGATGCGTTGCAGATATTAGAATTCATCTGCGTGCCGATAAAATAACATGCCTGATTTCTGTTTTCAATATGTAATTTACAAATGTTTTATTTTTGTGAAACTTCTACAAATCTCAAAAAACTGTTTTAACTCTTCATCTACTGATTACGCATACACCGAAATTATAACCATCAACGACTCATCCCGTATCTCATACTGAAATATTCCCTCATATTTCTCTACAATATCCCGAATATTCCGCATTCCGTAACCATGTAATCCATTCTCTTTTTTCGTCGATATAAATCCCGATCCATTTTGGTCTGGTTTCTTTGCAATCGCATTGGCTATTTCAATATAGATTAACTGATTTTTCTTTTTTATCTTAATTCGTATCCATCTTTCTTTTCCTTTGATCTGTTCACAGGCTTCCAGCGCATTGTCCAGTAAATTCCCGAAAAGAGATATGATCTCCCTGTCTGTGAACGGAAGCGTAGAGAAAACTTCTGTATCAATCTGCATATCTGTTTTTTGTCTCTGCGCATCTTTTTCTTTCTGATTGAGAATCATATCCAACATATGATTTCCCGTCCAGACATGAAAATTATACTCCAATATATCTTCACTGAGCTCGTTCAGATATTCATGCAAACCGCTCCAATTTTGTTCCTGGTCATAGTTCTTAAGCGCAAGGATATGGTTTTTCATATCATGAACAACTTTACGGCTTTTGAGCATTTCCTGATAACGCTCTTCCAGTATCTGGACCTTTGTCTGCAATGCTTTTTTCTCCTGCTCTTCCAGTTCGGTCAGCAACATAGCATGCTCTGACTCCCATGTATCTAACAACGCATCAAGAATGATCCATACACCAACAAGTACAAGCAGCAGGATCATATATATCTCACCATATACCGGATATAAAGAATATTCTGTGACATCTTCATAAGTAAAACCATCATTAAATACTGCAAATGCGATCATAAACAGTATCCAGAAAAATCCCCTGTAATCACTAGGCCTTTCATTGATAAAAATATGATACAACCGCATAAATTCTACAATCTGAAAAAACAACATCAAAAAAAGAATGCACAAGAAAACAAAAGCAGTCGGTTTCGTATATCCCCATATCTTTTTCAGCGATGGCAAAAGCATTTCGTTATATGTTCTGACATAATCGTTCATTTTCAGTGCCTGATACAAATATCCATACATCGTATGATGATGGATCCACGGAACTAGAAAATACACCTGAAGGATGATTCCCATCACGGTATCTGCTTTTCTTTTTCTCGTCCATTCTTTCATGTCATTTTCTCCCATTCTTCTCCTGTTTTCAAATTACTCACATAAATTCCTCATTTGTTTCTACTTTCTTGATCAGGAATTTTCCAAGTATCCATATAAATATCCATTCCAACACAACATAACCGAGCCACAGTCCGATACAGTTCTTAACATATGCTTTTTGTACACTTAAATTGTACATTCTTGCATGGAATGTTGCCAACATATACAGCACCATTACAACTACCGCCACTTCCATCGGAATTCTGTAAAATACATACAGTTCATGTTGTAGCAAACGCATCCGCTCTTTCTTTTTCATGCCCATACATTTCAAAAAATCTGCTCTGTTCTTCTTATCCTCTAACTCAGACAGTGCTTTTACATAGAGAAGAAACATACTTGCAATTGCCATCGCACTTATAACAAATATATTTACAATCTGTTTTGTTGCACGTTCTGTCTTTATATCTGCGACAGCGGCTGTCTTACTGTAATAGCTGCTGATCTCTGCATCGTAGTCCAGATCAGTTTTATGTTTTTTGGCAAATTTCTGCATTTCATTTTCAATTTCCGATACACGTTTTTTATCGACATGGAGCAAAACAAGCTTTGTCGGTCCCTGCGATACAGTTACTCCATCTATACGATCTTTTTTATCTGTAATAATGCTTCCGTCAATAATATTCGTATACTTCCACATTTTTTGCGCTTTTTTGAAGTATTCATCCGAGAACACAACCACATTCTCCAGTTTTCCCTGTCGGAAGCAACCAATCAGGCTGCCGAATTCTTCTCCTGCAATTGTCCTTTGTATATATGTCGGCGAATCCAGTTTGGCACGAAACATAGAAAATCCTTCACAAGGGATTCCGATATGTAAAAATGGTTTCTTCTTTCCATATGACCAGTCTACAGGCTGTGCCTTTACTGAACGATCCTGTTGATGCACCAGATAAACCTTATTTCCATTTGCATCTAACGCATTTGGGGATAATTTCGGAGTCTGACCATTTGCCCTTTTTAATGCGCGGTAAGTCGTCTCCGAGATTCCGATCTGCTGCCCCTGTGGTATCTTTTCTTCTCGGATACTTTCCGACTTTTCTGTCTTGTCTGCATTGGTCACTCTCACCATCGGAAATGATGTGATATCCGCATGATACGTTTCTTTGATATGGTCAAAAAACTTATCGTCCCCATCATCAGAGATACATACATAATCATATGGGAACAGGGATTCCGGTTTCTCTGCAATGGTAACCGAAACAGCCGGAAAGGCAAAATAAAACAGCGCACAGGTATGCAGGATGACTAATGCAAACATATACCATGCCGAAGTCCTCGATTTGTGATAAATCTGATTGTCCTGTAACATACGGTATATATACGTTCTCTTCTTTTTCTTATTTCGGATCCACATACTTTCCGTAAAACGTATCAGCAGGAACAGTCCTAAGAACAGAAATGCCATTAATTTTATATTTTCATAGTTCCTTAATTCACGGTACTGCAGTAGACTCCATGCACATAATACAAATCCTATAATCCAGAATACCGATACAAATTTCCGTGGTACTTTTTCTTTCCGTATTCTTCTTACTGCCGCATTGGTAATATCAAAATCGGTTGCAATATCTCTGGTCGCAGCTAGTGCAATCAGATAAATCAGAAACATCACAAGCACAACTTTTACATACGTTTTCCAGGTAACTGCTGCCAGTACCATATCTCTTCCGATTTGAAAATGCAGACATTTACGAAGTATCATTACAATACCATTTCCAATGATGCATCCGGTAAAAAGAGAACAGATAAATGCGATCACAATTTCCAGACCAATGATCAGTAATAATGCTTTCTTACGAATTCCAAGTGTTAAAAATATGCTATAACTCTGCATCCATTTTTGCATATAAAAAATCAGCACAAATACCATCAGAAATACTGCACAAACTCCAATTGGAACCATTGCATTCCACACGATCAGTCCAAGTCCTTCCCCTATCAGAAAATTTTCTGCCCGGTGCAGCCCTGCCATCATCTGATAAGAAGCAATTCCGGCAAAAATAAGAGCTGTCACAATCGTCCCGCATAACAGAAATAATCGGTAGTCCTGCCAGTCATACTGAAAATTTTTCCAGACAATCTGATAAAATAATTTCGTGTATTTTCCCGGGAACGATAGTCTTCTCCGTTCTTCCTCTTTTTCTGCTTTTTCTTTTCTGGAACTTTCCTTTGCCTGCTCCACGGATTCTTTCCAGATGTCAATCATGCGGATCGCCAGAAATTCAACCACATTCACTCCGGTAAGTACGAGGGGATAAAGCATCGTCATCGTCGTATTATCGGCAATCGTTGCAAGGCCGGTCGTCAAGTGTAACAGCATGGCCGCATATCCCAACACCATAACGATAATATTCAGTCTTTTATCTTTTCTTAATATTACTGTTATTATATACGCAGCCGAACATAATTCATATAACCCAAATACAATAAGCGGGATTTTTAGCAACAGGAGATTCCCGTTCCATATGGATGCACCTGCCTCCGACAAACCACTTGTTCCATATCTCTTCACATGAAAATATGCACTATAAAGATTATATCTTTTCCCTTTTAATACGAACCAGGGAAGCTGGGCAAGAACAAGTGAAATGGTATAAAGAATGATCGATACACTCATTTCTATTTTTTCTTTTTTGGATATATGTTTCTTCTCATCAACCATTTTCATTACTCCGTTTTCTCTACAACTCTTTCATCTTCCCAAGGATCTCCTGATAAAATGCATCCTGATTTCCGCTATTCTTCAAATCCTCTAGTATTACACCATCTTTCAACAGAATTAACCGACTGCAATAGCTAGCCATCTGCGGATCATGCGTTACCATGACAATCGTCTTCTTATATTCCGCTGAAATCTTATTTAATGCATCAATTACAATCTTTCCTGACTTTGAGTCCAAATTTCCGGTCGGCTCATCTGCAAGGATCAGATCCGGATTGTTGATCAAGGCACGACATATAGCAACTCTCTGCTTTTCACCACCGGATAATTCATAGGGGTTCTTCTTTAACAGATGTTCTATCTGAAATTGTTCTGCATATTTCTTTGCTTCTACAATCATCTTATTAATATTCTGTTTGCTTATGATCATCGGCAGCATGATATTCTCTTCAACTGAAAGGCTGTCCATCAGATAAAAATCCTGAAAAATAAATCCTATCTTATTGTTCCGGATATCCGCAAGTTTATCCCCGTATAGTTCACTGGTATCTTCTCCCATAAATTTAATCGTTCCATCCGTCGGTTTATCAATCATTCCGAGTGTTTTAAGCAAAGTTGTCTTACCACATCCGGATTTTCCCATGATTCCAACGAATTCACCTTCTGTAACTTGAAAGCTGATTCCTTTTAACACTTTTACGTCTTCTTCACTTTCTTTTATTACGGATTTTCTATAGCTTCTTATTAAATTTTCGACTTGTAATACATTCATTTTCGTTTCTCCTGCCTTTCAACATTCTTCCTAGCATACCGTGTAACTATTCTCTGTAAGATATAATGCATAAACCAATATAGACATAAAATAACAAGCCAATAAATCCATATTTTATATCCATATATAACCCCTCTTTCTGACTCAATATGAATATTCATTATCATATATGCTGCTGACAAAATTGTCGCCGTTATTAATGAAATCCATGATAATATTTGTATCTCTACATCAAAAATTTTTTTCCAGATTTTTTCATGAATTCCCATACATTGTAAAAATTCTTTTTCTTTCCGATAGTATCGTAAATCTGAAGCCGCCTTAATTGCTGAAACAAAAATTGAACTGATAAGTAATGCAATGATAATGAATATTTTATTTGTAATTTCGAAAATGTCTCCTTTTTTTACTGTTTTGAGAAATTCATCTGTAATATACAATGTGCTTTGTGGTGTATCTGTTAATTCAAAATCATTCGGTCCATGAATTTTCGCATACTTCTTTATTTTGGCTGTTGCCTTTTCTTTACTTTCATTTGGAAATGCAAATAACGTCAATGTATTAGGTTCATATTCTTTTTTTGATAATATTTTATATTGCCTAGAAAAATATTTATTAGAAAATACAACCACATTTTCTGCTTGGTCATTCATCTTATAATATCCGAATAAATTTCCAGTTACGGTTTCCCTGATTTTATATAGGTGATCCGTGTCATGATTTGGTAATGGATGATTAGACGATGGATCCACATATTTTTTTAATTCATTTATATAACTTCCCATTGCAAGCCATGTAAATCCATTGCGTCCATATTCAAATCCGCCTCTTGTCACATTTGCACCAGAATGATTTTTATATTCATTTACAATATATATAATTTCTTCATTTTTTAGGTCTGCAGATTTGCCTGTCAATTTTTTATATGTATTTTCCGAAATACCAATTAATTCATTTCCATAGCTACTTACCCTGATCATTGGAATATTTTCATATTTACCATTGTAAGAATGACTTAACGTTTCACTGAAAGATATATCGCCCTTTTCCCCACGGTTCATCCATATTGCCTGATATGGATAATACTTTTCATGACCATTTATTGGAAGTAATTCGCATACATTCGCAGTGCAATAACTTAATGCTATAAAATGAAGAGAAAAAAACATCAGCAAAACCAATACATTCGTCTGATACTTACTATACAATTGATTGAGTTTTAATAAATTTTTTAGGTAGAATTTCAAATGACTATGAATGATTTCTAAGAGTATTCCACCTCCAAAAATCAATATCAAAAAACCTCCCATAATCCATTCCACATGAGAAAGGACATATCCAGTAAAAGTATTACTGGGGTAACTCCAATAACCAAAAATTAATAATCCCCCACCAATTACAATGCAAATACTCCAATAAATACTTTTAGGCCTTTTCTCTTTTATTTCATTTCCTGCTATCATTCGACTGATACCACTATTATCGGCCCAGATTAAGAGGACGAAGACTACTGCAAGCATGATGAAAAAGCTGATTTTACATGTATTAAAATATATTTCCGTACCAACTGAACATAAAGAAATATATGTGGGGAAAAGCTTGTGCCAAATCTGTTGGATTAAATACAATATTCCTCTTCCGATACCTAAACCTATTAAAAGGGAAACCATCCATCCCGCCAGATATTCCGAAAAAACAAATACGTATAACTTTTGTTTTTTCATTCCCAAAATATAAAACAAACTATAATCTGCTATTCTTTTCTTAATATAATTCAGCATCGAATAAACCATTAAAGCAGTAGAAAATATAGTTATCACGCTGACCGAAATAATAATTTCTTCCAATGTATCCTCTAACATTACGGAATTTGCAGACATATTTTTTACAATAGAATACCTTCCACCTACATACATATTAGGTAGTATATTTGTCCATGTTATGAGTATATA